>Ga0007876_1000326_pt1 | contig 19232 bp, 1 predicted proteins | sample CryBogCBH24Aug09_FD_70958 | JGI IMG/M metagenome (GOLD analysis project Ga0007876, IMG submission 70958) | Freshwater microbial communities from Crystal Bog, Wisconsin, USA - CBH24Aug09 | ecosystem: Environmental > Aquatic > Freshwater > Lake | place: Crystal Bog, Wisconsin, USA | collected...
CAAATCTAACTGTAAGCACACTGGCAGTTACATCGAGCTCACAATCTACAAGCACAACTACTGGTGCGTTAACCGTAACAGGGGGTGTAGGTGTAGGTGGTAACTTGGTGCTAGGTGGACAATTGATATTCCAAGGCGCGGCCAGTACCTTGACAGTTGCACAGATTTACGATATTGGTACAGCAACATCTACTTCAACTACAACTGGCGCATTGGTTATAACAGGAGGAGTAGGTGTAGGTAAGGATGTTAATATTGGCGGCAATGTCGTTATTGGTGGTAATCTATCATTTAGCGGTGCCGCCAGTACCTTAACAGTAGCACAGATTTACGACATCGGTACTGCAACATCAACAAGCACAACAACAGGTGCGTTAGTTGTTACAGGCGGCGCCGGCATTGGCAAAGATGTTGTCATCGGTGGAAACCTAGATTTAGGTGGCGCACTAACATTCAATAAATCATTTACTGCTACATTTGTTGCCTTGCATATCACAAGCACAGCAAGCGATACCAGCGTGTTTACAAACAACGCAGTGTACGTCGAAGGCGGCGTAGCTGTTAAGAAAGACCTAAGTATCTACGGTAATACACTATTAACTGGTAACCTAACAGTTCTAGGAACACAAACATTTGTTGATTCGACAACGATAGATATTGAAAGCCCTGTATTGGATTTAGGAACAGGCCCACTAAATGCACCATTAACAACAAATGATGGTTTGGATAGAGGACTAGTATTACACTATAGTACAGGTATCGGAACACAGTTTGATAATCACGCTTTCTTAGGGCGCGATTCTACCACAGGATACTTAGTTTATAAGACTAACGTATGGCCAGGCGGAGTTGAAAACTTTAGCCCAACCTTTGCAAACACTGGAAGTTTTGGAACAGCACAGTTCGGCGGATTAAAATTAATCGGCGGCTTGTCAAGTATCAGCACAACTACTGGCGATCTACAAGTTAAAGGTGGTATCGGCGTTAATGGTATTAGTTATTTTAGTTCAACACTAAATTTAGCTAGCCCGTTAGCTAACTCAACCCAGACAATCAACCATGCGTTAGTAGTGTCAGCTGGTGGTATCGGAGTCGCCGGTGACAGCTATTTTGCTGGTCAGATTAAATTTGCTAATATTACTGCGGCATCTAGCCCAAGTGTAGCATCTGTTGTATTCTCCGGTGGTGTTGGCATTGGCGGTAGCTTATATACTGCTGGTCCAGTACGTATACAAAATGCTACAAGTGCAACATCAACAGGCACAGGTGCGTTAGTTGTCGCAGGAGGCGCAGGATTCAACGGAGATATCTACGCACATAGAATCTTTACAGACGCAGGACAAACTCTAATCGGTAACTTCAACGGCGGTACAATTACTGATCCGTTATTTGTAAACAATACAACTAGTGCATATAGCACAACAACAGGTGCACTAACTGTTACTGGTGGTACTGGTATCGGTGGAAGCCTATATGTAGGCGGTGTTGTTAATGCTGCCAACTTATTTGTTAACGGTGCGGCAGTATTAACAACTGCAACTCCGACAGGCTTCCAGGGCGGTACGATTATATATCCATTACAAATTGGTTATAGTACTTCTACATTAAACACAACAGGATTAACTGTTAATTCAGGTGTCAATTCTCTAAGCACAGACAGCGGTAGTATTGTAACGCTTGGTGGTATTGGCATGGCACAAGACCTACACGTAGGTGGAACTATCTATCGTGAAGGCGACATCACAACTGCTAACTGGGGCAATATCGGTATTGGTGTTAATTTAGCAAGTGCAACATTTACAGATAACCAAGGTTCTGGAGCATTTACAAATACACAGATGGTGTATGTAGGTATTCCAACAATTAATTCTCAGTTTGGTTCTACATACGCACAAGCACAGACAATCTTTATCGAAGGTGCTCCTAAAGCAAAAAATAGTAATACTATACTAAGCGACTCTTATGCTGTATGGGTTAACGATGGACGAGTACATATCGCTAGCACCGCATCGTCTGCTACAAATTATCTAAAAAATGCATTGAGTGTTGCAGGCGGCATCGGCATCCAAGGAAGCATCCAAGCGAGCGGTCCATTAAATGCTCCACAGGTATTTGATAGTGGAAATCGTGTTATAACAGCCGTTAATATAAATGACGGTCCTGGTATATATTCAACTCCGGATATCGCATATGGTCCTACTGCAACTATCACTATTAGCAACACTGGTGTGATACAAGCAAATGCCGGAACTGGAATCAATATTGATTTCCCTGCAGGCACAATTACAATTAGTAATATCGGTGTTACTAGTCTAACACCAACACAAGGTATTGGATTATCGACAAGTACTGGTTCAGTTACTATATTCAACTTAGGTGTAACAAGTCTAACTGCCGGAACTGATACAGCAGTCGCTAGCACAACTGGAAACATTGTAATCTGGAACACTAGCACATTGCAGACTGTAACAGATAGAGGAAGTGTAACTTCAAATACAATACGTATTACAAATACACAAACTGGATTAGTTGTTGCAGGCAACGCAATATTCTCTGGAACGCTGTTAGTAAGCGGTTCTTTAAGTGTTGGCGGAGCCGCAATCAGTGGTAACACCGCAACCTTTACAACCTTACAAGCAGGTAATACATTAATTACTGGCAACCTAACAGTAAGCGGTACATCTACATTTATTAATTCAACACAGACGTATGTTGTTGATCCTGTTATCGATGTAGGAACTGGTATTAATAATACCCCACTACAGTTAGATGACGGATATGATCGCGGTCTATTGATACACTATAATACTGGTGTAACAACTGCGACAGATAATCATGCGTTCTTAGGACGCGAACATGCTACTGGCAAGTTAACTTTCCGTACAAATATCTACCCAGGCGGTTACGAAAATGTTCCAAATCCTTATTCAAATACAGGAACTGTAGCTGGTGCGATATTCAGCGACCTATCATTAGTTGGCGGTATTGCGGCAACAAGTCCGATAACAGGCGATTTACAAGTCGCAGGCGGAATAGGAGTAGGCGGAGCCAGCTATCTCGGTGGTCAGACTGTATTCGGAAGTACACTAAATGCTAGCTCAACACTAACCGGTGCTGTCCAAGTCCAAGGCGGACAGGCGATTGGCAAAGACTTATATGTTGGTGGTAACGTTATTGTACGTGGATTTGTGCTAACAACAGCTACAGCATATAATGGCGGCGAAGTATTCAATCCTGTTATCATCACTAACGGTACAAGCTCCACAAATACCCTAACTGGCGCATTAATCATACATGACGGTGGTGCAGGTATCGGTGGCGACGTAAACGTTGGTGGATATGTAAATGCTTCACAGATATTCCAAAACGGACAGCCAATTACTACAAATATCAAGTTACAAACAGGTAATGGTATTACAGGTACTGTAACGACCTCAACTGGTTCTACGATTATTGCTCTAAGCAATACAGGTATCTTAAACATTGATGCTGGCATTGGTATTAATATCAATAGTGGTACAGGTGCAGTTTATACAATTACCAACATCGGTGTTGATTCGCTTACTATCAGCGGACTAGGACTAAAAGCTAGTACATCGACAGGCTCAGTGGTATTGTCTAACATCGGTGTTACTGCGAATATCGCAGGTGCCGGTATTGGAGTTAGCACTTCAACTGGAAGTGTAATTATTACAAACTTAGGTGTTTACAGTATCGGTACTATCGGTAACGGTATTACAGCATCTACATCAACCGGTTCAGTATTCTTGATTAACTCAGGTGTAACAAGCCTAACAGCAGGTACAGATACCGCAGTAACTGCCGCAACTGGCGACATCGTTGTATGGAATACAAGTACCTTACAAACTGTAACAGATCGCGGAAACATTACGACCAATCAGATTATTGTTAATAACACAACTCCATCGAGCAATACTGCAACTGGAGCACTACAGGTCACTGGCGGAGCGGCCGTAGGTAGTAACTTGTACGTCGGCGGTAAGGTAGTGGGTCTAAACGGATATGTAGGACTAAATCCTTGGACAATCTTTACAGGAACCAGCAATGCGACTGTATATGACGACGGAGTTACAAGACACGTCGACTTCCAATTTGCCAATGTAACAGCAACTTCTATAACTCCAACTTCTGTTAATATCCTTAGCGGAACTGCATCAACAACTCCAACCAGCGGAGCCTTGCAAGTAACAGGCGGCGCTGGTATTAGTGGTAATATAAATGTTGGTGGCGCAGTTGTTGCTCCTATACATTATGCATCAACAGGCACTATCAAGTTTACTGACACAACTACAAGCACTAATACCTTAACAGGTGCTGTGCAAATTACAGGTGGTGTAGCTGTTGGAAATAACCTGTATGTTAACGGAACTGTGTTCGCTGGTGGCGGATACTTGGGATTAAATCCTGAGAAAATCTTCATGAACACATCTAGTGTTACAGTAATCGATACAGGTACAGCGATACAACAAATTTATGTAAGCGTTGCAGGAACTACAAGTACACAGTTCTTTAAAGATCATGTAAGCGTAAACGTTGCATTAAACACATACGATATTATATCAACAGGTACAATTACACGCTCTGGTGCTGTAACTAAAACAGCTTGGGGTTCAACTGGTGTAGGAATCAGTGTACCGGCAGCTACATATACAGATAGTAATAGTAGCGGTATTGTATCGAGTGCGCATATTAATGCATTTGGAATTCCTACTATTTCAGCAGGCGGGGGCGTAGTAAGTTATACTAATGCGGCAACAATATATGTTGGCGGAGCACCTACAGCAGGAAACGGAAGTACTACAATTAATAATGCTTGGGCAGTATTAATCGGCGCAGGTAAGACCAAACTAGCAGATACGACAGTAAGTAATGGAACTCAATCTGGTGCTTTACAAGTCGTAGGTGGTGTAGGTATAGGCGGTGATGTTTACATCGGAAATAGCCTAAATGTTGTAGGTAGTACATTCAACTTAGGAAATAGCGAAACTTACACTTATACTAGCCCTGTTTTAACTAACAGTTCAACAGTAAATCTAGATACATTTGCTACAAGCACATACCAATCTGCCAAGTACTTTATACAAGTTGCAGATAATACAGCAGTTGGACAGCCTAACAAGATGTATGTAACCGAGCTTATCGTTTATCATGACGGAAACGGTCAGACATATATCTCAGAATACGGCATGGCCAGCAATTTAGGTGATCTAGGTACTTTCGACGCTGTTATTACGGGAGGCGGTGCTAACGTGCAGTTAACGTGGACCCCTAACTATACTCCAACAAGCATGGTGGTTAAACTCAATAGATTGACCCTAAGCAAGTAATCTAAAAGCCGTAGTTTCCCCTTTCGTGGTAAATAACGTATAAGCAAATTTTTTGCCATACGTGGAGAGGGAAACTAATGGCTACTAATGACGATTTTATTGTCAAGAACGGGCTCGTTGTACGAGCCACAAACCTAGCAAATTATCAATCAACTAGCACCCAGACAGGTGCAATTACAACGCCCGGCGGTATTGGAGTCGGCGAAAACGCCTATATCGGCGGACAATTAAATGTCTTTAGTACCTCATCTTTTGCAACACAGTTGCAAGTTGGTGACATTACTAAAATACTTTCCACAGCAGTAAACACAGCAACTGTCGTTCCAGACGGAAACGCATTACAAGTTGCGGGTGGCATTTACGCACAGAATATTAATATTGCAGGCCTGGGTTTTATCAAAGGTTCGCAGATTTTAACACAAGCTGATGGATTTAAGGGCGGTGTAATCAGCCAGCCATTATTCATCAACACAACTACCCAAAGTACAAGTACAACAACTGGTGCACTAACAACACCAGGCGGTATCGGTATCGGTGGCAATATGAACATCGGCGGCAATTTAGCCGTCACAGGTACAACATTCCTATCAGGCGATGTCTACGGTGGAACTCCACAGCTTCATTTATTAAGCACAATTTTAACCAGTCCAGGTCCTGGAATCGTATCAAGCGTAACCTATAACGGATTTACTGCTACAATTATTACAACCAATACTGGCGTACTTTCTGCGGTAGCAGGAAACATTGGTATTTCAATAAACACTTCTACAGGCAATATACAGATTAGCAACGCCGGTGCCCTAAGTATAATCGCCGGCGGTGATATCCAGGTATCAGGAGACGGAGCACAGCCAGGAACAGGCAACGTAACTATTAGTGATATCAGTACACTTGAATCTGTAACTGTCCGTGGCAACTATACCGACCAGACAATACAAATTAACAACGGTTCAATCAGTACAACAACTGACACAACTAATGCATTATATGTACAAGGTAGTATCGGTGCCGCAAAATTAAACGTAGTAAACACCAGTTATATCAATGGCGCTATCATTGTTACTACAAGTACACTAAATCAGTACATCGGTGGTATCATTACGCAGACTCTGCGCATCCAAAATACAACTAGCTCTATTAGCACAACAACAGGTGCATTAGTAGTTGATGGTGGCTTAGGTGTTGGCGAAAATTTAAACGTAGGCAAGAACACGACCATCGGCGGCAACTTAACAGTATCCGGTGGACTAACAGTTGTTGGTAGTTATACTACCGTTATAGTAAATTCAACACAGACTGCGTTCGTAGATCCTGTAATAGATCTAGGCACAAACTTAAACAATACTCCGCTAACAATCAACGATGGCAAAGATCGTGGTTTGCTATTGCACTATAATACTGGTGCAACAACAGCGACAGATACCCATGCATTCTTAGGACGCCAGTCGTCTACTGGTGAGTTTGTATTCTTACAAAACGTTACTCCAGGCGGAAATGAAAATGTTCCTAATCCGTTTAGTGGAACTTTTGGAACAGCACACTTCGGTACATTAAAACTAGCTGACACTACAGTTAGTTCAAGCACAACTACTGGCGCACTGCAAGTTGCAGGTGGTGCAGGTATTGGTGGCGCCTTATATGCTACTTCACTATATGATAACAACAATCGTGTTGTAACAAACGTTAATGTTACTTCAACATTATACACTGTAAGCAGTGCTGGATCTGGTATCGCTGTACAATCTACAATAGTAACAGGTTCAAACGTAACAGTTACACTAACTAACACAGGTGTTATTGGCTTATTAGGTAGCACAGGTATTGGTCTATCTGGTACGCTAGCACCAAACGGCATGTACGTTGGTGCATTTACAGTTACTAACTTAGGTGCCCTTACTGTTCGCGCACAAGATGATTTATATTCTACTTGGGACGGACAATCATATTACACTGGCAATATCGTAGTAGGTAATAGCTCAACATTAGCAACAGTTATGGCTAGAGGACAAACTACTCCTAGCGCAATGACTATTACTAATACAGCTACGTCAATGATAGTAACTGGCACACAGGTTGTCATCCAACCAGGTCCTGGAAACTATGCGTTGAATGTTGCTGGTGGTATTACAGCTACAACACTATACATTGCACAAGCAGGTTATATTAATAATGCGCAGATCGTTACATCTGCTACTATCAATGCATTCTCCGGTGGTATCATTAATAACCCACTCAGTATCGCAAGTACAGTAAGTTCTACTTCGACTACCACTGGTGCGTTCACAGTCGCCGGTGGTGTTGGGTTGGGACAAAATCTAAACGTATGGAATACGATTGAGCAGTGGAATACTGCTACTACAGGACTAATAGTCAACGGACTAAGTCAATTTAATAATGTAATCAATGCAACAACGATTACAGCCATTACAAATAATCTATACCTAACAACAGGTACTGGCACAGGAACTGTGTGGGCTAACGGAGTTGATCTATTAAACCACGATACAAATATACGTTATGTTTCTAATACTTCTGGTAATGATAATAACGATGGTTTACGTCCAACTAGTGCGTATGCTACTATCGGCAAGGCTCTAAGCGTTGCTACTACAGGTACCAAAGTTGCGATCGCACAAGGCACATACACTGAAACATTCCCGTTAACTATTCCAGCAGGAGTTACAGTTGAAGGTGCCGGACTACGTTCGACTATCGTACAACCAACACCAGGAACAAATACACAAAACGGTTTCTTATTAAACGGAGAAACTTTAATTAGCGATATAACCATTGCTAACTTCTTCAAACCTGGTTATGGTCTAGCATTTGCTCCTGGTTGTAAAGTCACAACTAAATCTCCTTATGTACAACGTGTAAGCATTATTACAAAAGGTTCTGTAACAAGTTCTAGCGATCCATACGGATTTAATCAAGCCGATGCTGGTAATGGTGTAAAACTAGATGCTAGCCTATTAGCCGCAGGCAGTTTAGAACCTGCGATGCTGTTCAATGAATTTACAGCTATCGTTCCGAACGCTACTGGCGTGTACATGACCAACGGAGCTAGAGCGGAGCTGTTAAACGGTTTCGTTTATTTTGCTGACAAGGCGATCAATGCCCAAGCAGGTTCAGCAGGACTATCTGGCGCAGGCAAAACAAGATTGAAACTCCAAGGTGTTACTGGTACATTTAATGCTGGTGATACGATTACATATAAAGATCCAGCTGGCAATACACTTGCGTCTGGAACGATTGATTCTAATAACGGAACATACGTTTACTTGGCTGGCCCTGTTTGGGGATTTGAGACAATCACAGATCGTCAGGGCAAGGTAGTTACAGCCTACGGCGGAGCAACACAAAGCACAGCACAAGTCAAATATGGAACAAGTGCCTATGCAGGCAGCACCGGTACCTATGTTGAAGTCCTAAGCGACAGTGACTTCCAGTTCGGTAGCCTAGGTAGCTATACTGTCGAGGGCTGGATTTATCTAACCACGATAGGCAAGACTAACAGGATTTATTACAAAGGTACTTCAGGTGCTAGCACAATACACTTTAGCGTAAACAGCAGTAACCTTTTAAGTGCTGTACATGGTAGCACGACCATTTCAGGAACTAGCGCACTATCTGCAAATCAATGGTACCACGTTGCTCTAGTCCGCAACTCAGCTGCCACTGATCTTAGAATTTATTTAAATGGTACTATCGAAGCATATTCATCCGGAGTTACCAGCAACGTTAACAATACCGATCCAAGTGATATCGGTGGTGTATTTGGAACTGCCGCTGACAGCTTGGCTGGTTACATGGATGATTTCCGTATCAGTAATATCGCTCGATACACAGCCAATTTCACAGCACCGACAGCACAGTTAACATCAGATGTTGGCACGATTTTATTATTAAACTTCAACGGTGGCAACGGATCATCTGCATTTGTTGACAGTGCAAATGGTACACAGAACGTTATTTCATCAAGTGGTGGTACAGCGACTCGCATCGCACTTGCAGACTATCATCAATTTGGTGCAGAACTGCGTTGTATCGGTTCAGCCGCAGTGTTTGGTAACACAGGTGTTACAGCAAACGGTACTGGTACAGATTTAAAACTAATTGCGTTCAACATGAGCCATATCGGCGCTGGTGGAGATCTATCAGACGATATCAGTCTTGTTGTACAAACTAATGAAGTAATACAAACTAACAATGGTAAAGTCTACTTCCAAACAGTCGACCAAAGCGGTAACTTCCGTGTCGGTAACAGTTTCTTAATCAACGAACAAACAGGTAACGTAAGTTTTGGTAACGCCAATGTTAATTTGTCAAGTCTAAACGAATTACAGATTACAGACGGAACACATTATGCGACTATACTTCCAACAAGTATTAGTGTAGGCAATTTATCAATCGCAGGAAATACGATCACAGCATTAAGTGGTGGCATTAACATTAATCCGTCAGGTGGTAACATCACTACTATCAATAGTGACTTACAAATCAACGGTGCATTTGGTGTTAACATCCTTAACGTATCTGGAGTAGTAGACTCCACAAATACACAAACAGGTACATTAACTGTAGGCGGTGGTGTAGGTATTGGCAAGAACTTAAACATTGGTGGAACATTTACTTCACTAAGTTCTGCGATCAGCACAACTACAATAGCCAACAATGCCCTACAAGCTATCAACGGCGGCATCGGTGCGCAGACATTATATATTGCACAATACGGTTATATCGGTAGCAGTGCGATCGTTACAACATCTACTATTGGCGCTAGCTTAGGTGGTGTTGTTCCTAACGCAATCCATATCACAAATACAGCACCAAACAATGCTAATACAACTAGCGGTGCATTAATTGTTGACGGTGGCGCGGCAGTAGCAGGCAATTTAACTATCGGCGGCAACCTAACACTGTTAGGCGGTGGCTCTGTATTAACAAACATTACAGCAACAACTGATGCCTATATTGGTGCAAGCGTAACCAAGACAGGTACAACTGCTACAATTAATATCGTTAACTTAGGCGTACAATCATTAACTGCTGGTACAGGTATTACTGTTTCAGCAAGCACTGGAACTATTACCGTTGGCAATAATGCTACATTACAAAACGTAACAGACAACGGAAATGTAACAACAAACGCTATCGCCATTAACAACGGTTCTATCAGCACAGCAACTACCGCAGGCAATGCGTTGAGTGTAGCAGGTGGTATTGGCGCAACAGAACTGTACTTAACAGACAACGGTTGGATAGCAGGCGCACAAATTGTTACAACAGCAACACTAGGACAAGCATTTAGTAGTTCTACACAAGTTACTGGTAACTTTAATATTACAAACACAAGCTCTAATGCGTTCCAAGTATCTGGCGGAGCAGTCATTGGCGGTACAGTTACTATCGGTGGTTCATTAAATGTAGCAGGTACTGTTACTTCTATCAACAGCACAAGCGTTGACATCGGTAATAAAGTTATCTATCTAAGCACATTATCAGGATCTGCATTATTATCAGTAGGTTCAGGAATTGTTGTTGGAAAAGATCCTGCTCAATACGCTAATGCACAATGGGCATCATTTACATTTGATGGCGGCCAACCAGGTAACTGGATCTCAGGAAACGGAATTTATCCTGCCGTTAATAATACTGTTGGACTAGGTATCAATACAAACCAATGGTCTAATTTATTCGTCAAGGCAATTAACTTTGACACAGCACAAACAACAAGTACAGCATATAGCACAAGTACCATAGTCGGCAATACTATAATGACCAATGGTGGTATTGGTGCTAGCAATCTTTACCTGTCAAACGACGGTTGGATCGGTGGTAACAGAATCATTACCACAGCAAACTTGTCAACATACGCTTCAGTATTTGACGGTGGTACGATCCATAGTCCATTAATTGAAAGAGACACAACAGATACTAACGGCATAAACACAGCAACAGGTTCGATAATAACATGGGGCGGAGCCGCAATTGGCAAAGGTTTATGGGTTGGTGCAAAAGCAACGATCACCGGTAATGCGTCAGTCGGTGGTAATTTAACTGTAAGCAACACAGCAACAATTTCAAGTGTAACAACATCAACATCAGCAGCCAATGGCGCACTAGTTGTAACAGGTGGCATAGGTACATTGGGCAATATCCGAGTCGCACAAAGCGTAGACATCGGCACATACTTAAATGTACAAGGTCCTGCAGAATTTGCACAAACTGTAACAGTTGATAATGGTACTGTAGTATTAGCATCAACAGCGAGTTCAATTACTGCTCCTGCTAATTTAACTGTAACAGCAACAACCGGTAGTATCAACTTAACTGCCGCAACAGGTGTAACGATTACTGGCGCATTAACTATAACTGGTGTTACAAATCATAATAGTCCTGTTGTAATCAACAACCCAACAACTACTTCAAACTCAACTACAGGTGCGTTACAAGTACTAGGCGGAATCAGCACACAAGACAACGTTGGAGTCGGTGGGGTAATTGTATCCTTTAAAGATTACATATCAACTACAACGATCGGTAACAATGCCATCCAGGCACTTAATGGTGGTATTGGCGCACAAACATTATTCTTAGCACAAGCCGGTTACATCAATGGCGCACAAATTATTACCAGTGCAACCCTAAACAGCTTCAGTGGTGGATCTATTGGCAATCAATTTATTATTACTAATGCTACAAATGCACTATCAACTACGACAGGTGCGTTAGTAGTAACCGGTGGTGTAGGTATTGGTAAAGATGTTTGGATCGGCGGTAACACATACCTACAGGGCGATTTATATGTAGACGGTACTAGAACAATAGTCGACAGCAAAACAATACAGACTGGCGATAAGATCATATACCTAAGCACAAGTTCTGCGACATCATTGTTGGCAGCCAATTCTGGTATTGCAATCGGACCAGTATCAGGCGCATACGCTTCGTTCTTATGGGACGGCCAGAGTGCATGGAAATCTAGTGCTAGCTTGTATCCTTCATCCGGCGGACTATCACTCGGTGGTAATTTAAATCCATGGGGCAATTTATATACAAATAATGCCAACGTTACAAATGCTACTTCTGCAACCAGTTCAGCGACTGGCGCTCTACAAGTTGCTGGCGGAATTGGAGTTGGCAAAGGTATATTCTTAGGATCACAATTAAGTAATACTGCCACAAGCACATACAATGCTCTTACAGCATTGGGCGGAGCATACATCGGCGGACAACTAAATGTAGTCGGTCCAGATGCTTGGGTAAATGGAGCACAGATTGTTACAACAAATAATCCATACAATGTATCTTTCACAAGCTCAACTGACTCGGTAAACACACAAAGTGGTGCATTAGTTGTAACAGGCGGTGTCGGTATTGGCGCAACATTGAATGTAGGCGGCCAAACATTTATCAACAACCTAGCAGAATCGACTTCGACTCCTGGTGCTAATGCGTTAGTAGTAAGCGGTGGTATTTTTGCTGATTCTCTATTAGTTAATACTGTAGCAGTAGTAGCAGGCGGTATTGTAATCACAACAGCAACTATCGGTAACTATGCGTTCAACGGTGGTAATATCAGTAAACAGATTATTATCAACTCTGCGACACAGGCTACAAGTACACTGACAGGTGCGTTACAGATTATTAACGGTGGTGCAGGTATTGGCGGTAACTTATGGTTAGGTCAATATCTAAACGTTGGTGGAACAAGTACATTCCAAAGCACAGCAACATTCAAAGCAATTAGTGTAACAACATCAACATTTGCGAACACTGCGACATTTACATCAGCAAGAGCTAGCACAAGCTCGATACTTAACAATACTATCACCGTACCAACAGGCGGTATTGGCACAAACTACTTGTACGTTGCTACTGCTGGTTACGTTGCTGGTAGCCCAATCATTACAGCGGCTAACATCAATAGTTTCTCTGGTGGTACAATTAATAACCCTCTAGCAATTAATGACCCAACCCAAGCAACAAGTACACAAACTGGTGCTTTCCGTGTAATCAACGGTGGTGCAGGTATTGGTGGCAATATTTGGAGTGGCGGTTCGATTAATTTTGTTGATCCAACACTAACCGTTAACGGTTACTTTGGCGCCAATGCAGGATTAACCGCAGTTGCTATTGGTTCTTATTCAACCAATCAACCGTTAGCAATCATCCAAAACACTAACGAAATCGCTAGGTTCACTACAGCCGGTTTAGGAGTTGGCACAACTAACCCAAGTTATGGTATTGATGTTGCTAGCCCAAATACTGCGGCATGGTCAACTAACACAGTAACTAACTTATTAAGACTCAGTTCAACTTATTGGTCAACAAACTTAGGCGCAGACCAACCTGTATTGGAATTCGGTGTTTCATCAAATGACAGCGGTATAACATTTGCCAACTGGATTACTTCAGGTGAACAGGCCGCAGGTAATGCATCTCCGCTAGTATTCGCGGGCGGAACATGGGACAACAACACAACAGTTAATACTGTTGTTGAGTGGGGCCGCTTTAATGCATCTGGTAACTTAATACTACAAAATAACGTAACTGCTTTAACAGGTACAATCAACTCTGCCTCATCTAATACAGCGACTCAAGCAGGTAACGCATTACAAGTTGTTGGTGGCGGTAGCTTTGGTACATTGCGTGTAGTAGGCGCGGCATGGGTTAATAACAGTCCTGTGATTACTGCGGCTACGATTGGTACTTATTCGTTTAACGGTGGTACAATCACCAATCCATTATATGTAAACACCACAACACCTGCAGTCAGCAACTCAAGTGGTGCCATCCGTACAGCTGGTGGTATATCAGCAGTAGGAAACATCTATGCTGGTCAGAACTTATATGGTACTGGTGTAATCGTTACAAACATCACAGCAACAAATATCAATGTTCCTGGACAACCGTTATCGATCAACGGTACTGTATCTATCAATACAGTAACTGATCAGACTGGAGTAAGTTCAGGCGCACTACAGGTAGCAGGCGGAGCAAGTATTGCCAAGAGCCTATATGTTGGTTCGAGTGCCCTAAGCACAAATACGATCGCTGGTAATGCTATCCAAGTACCGAATGGCGGAATTGGTGCAGTCAACTTATATCTAAGCGGTAATGGTTATATCGGCAATGCACAGATTGTTACATCAGCTAACATCAACAGCTTCTCTGGTGGTACGATCAACAACCAATTAGTAATCGGCAATACGACTGATGCAACTTCGACTAACACCGGTGCTCTACAAGTTGTAGGCGGTGTAGGTATCGGCAAGAACTTGTGGGTGGGCGGAAGCGCATATATCTTAGGTGATCTATACGTAGACGGAACACAAACGATCCTAAACAGCACAAGTCTACAGACTGGTGACAAAGTACTATACCTAAGCACAAGTGCGCCTACCGCAGTAGCGGCAAACGGTTCAGGTATTAGTATTGGCGCAGTGGGCGGAACTTACGCAGATTTCTACTTTGACGGTAGCAGTTCTTGGGCAAGTAAAGGCAATATAACACCTTCTTCATCTGGTGCATGGAATCTAGGTAGTAACACTGTTCCTTGGAATACACAATATGTATTGAACAGCAGAATACAAGGTACTACAGATGCAGTAAGTACACTATCAGGTGCACTACAAGTTATCGGTGGCGCAGGAATTGGCAAACAGCTTTGGGTAGGTAATACTCTAACTGTATTCAGTTCAGTATTCAACCTAACAACATCAAGCGGCGGCAACGCAATTTACACACCTGGTGGTATCGGTGGCGCATACTTAACCATTGATAAATCAGCATACGTTGGCGGATACCAAGTATTAACAGCAGGTAACATCGGTGCTTACGCATACAACGGCGGTGTAGTTAACAATGCTATTGTTGTTAACACAACAACTCCAGCAACATCTATATCAACTGGTTCTATCGTAGCCAACGGTGGTATTGGAGTCGCAGGTAATGCCTACATTGGTGGCATTACAGTAATACAAAGTATCGCACAAAATACAGCAGGTATTTCTAGCAACGCATTACAAGTTGCAGGTGGTATCGGTGCTAACACATTATATCTAGCAAGCAACGGATATATCGCAGGAGCACAAATTGTTACAAGTGCTAACATCAACAGCTTCTCTGGCGGTACAATTAATGCGTCATTAGTAATTAACAGTTCCACACAAGCAGTGTCTACTGTAACTGGTGCATTGCAAGTAATTAATGGCGGAGTTGGCATTGGCGGTAACATCTACAACGGCGGTATTATTGTTGCCGGCGTAACAACAAATCAACCCAACTCGCTAGGTAATACAGCAACAGGTAGTTTACAAGTATTAGGTGGTGGAGCATTTAGTGGCAACTTAACTGTAGGCGGACAAGGTTCGTTCGCAGGCAATCTCGGTATTAATACAACAAACCCAGGAGTTGCATTAGAAGTTAACGGAAATATCGTAGCTGGATCGTTTAGCAGTTCACGTGTGCAGATTACCAGCGCAGGCGGAAGTCAAGCGATCTACGAAGTTAGTGGTTCAGAAACTAATCCTCGTTGGCAAATTGGTAGAGATTTGATTGCTATTGGCACTGCTGGTATCGCATTTATTCCAGCGTCAGGTACATACGCAACACAAGGTGCGGCGGTAGGACAAGTTAGCGGACTTACAGGATACTTAGGATTCTACACAAGTAACGGTACATCGATGCAGTCAAGAGGCAATATCGATACTGGTGGTAACTTGGTATTGGGTGCAACTGGCGCGGCAACTAGCGGTTACAAATTAGATGTCCGTGGCAGTTCAAGATTCTTATCAGCAAGCGGTGCCGCCCATCAGTTCTTAACAAACAATGCCAACAACTATGTTAGCCTTGAAGTAACACGTACAGGTACCGGCGCACAAGCCGACTGGCGTGTTGGTGTAAACGGTAGCGCAGGCAACTTCTTAGCAACAGCCGCTCAAGGCGATGCTGTAATGAGCTTTAGTTCAAACTTAATCGTAGCTTATCAACAAAACTACGAAGCGATGCGTATCAATCCAACATACGTACAGATTGCTACAGCAACGGCCGCAGTAAGTACAACAAGCGGAGCACTACAAGTAGGCGGCGGTGTTGGTATCCAAGGTGACTTATATGTCGGTGCAACTGCAAATATCACCGGTACTACAGTTATCAGTCAGTCTATCGCAAGTACTTCAAGTATCGCAGGAAATGCCTTACAGGTTAAAGGAGGTATCGGAGCACAGTCACTATACTTAACTAACCCTGGTTGGATCAACGGTTATCAGATCGTTACAACACAAAACGTTGGTTCGTTTACTGGTGCGTTCAACGGCGGTACAATTACTGCTCCGTTGTTTATTAACTATAATCAAAATGCAACATCAACAAGTTCTGGTGCATTGTACACAACTGGCGGTATAGGTGTACAACAAGATATCTATGTTGCCGGTAATGCTACTATTTTACAAAACGCAAACTTGTTAGGTTCAAATACAAGTATCAGCGGTATTACAAGTGTTAACAATGCTACACAAGCAACCAGCACAACAACAGCCGCATTGAAGGTTGTTAACGGCGGTTTAGGAGTAGGTGGAAACATTTACTCTTCTGGTAACTTTGTAATTACAACAGCGACTAATCAAGTTAGATTTACAGTCCAGGCCAATGGTTTAGTTGGTATTAGCACAGCAACACTAGATACAAACTATTCATTAACAGTACAACGTCAAGCCGGCGGCACTGGTAGTATTATGCTACAAGGTGATAACGTTACTGTTGGTATGCCGAACATTGCGTTCAAGAATACAATAGGCGGCGCAACTGCAACATTGGGCTTTGATGGTACAAACTTAACAGCTAGCGGCGGAGTAATAGTAAGCGGAACTACAAATGCGACAGCATCTACAGCAACTGGAGCTCTACAAGTTGTTGGTGGCGCAAGCGTTGGTAGTACTCTAACTGTTGGTAACGGCCTAAACGTTCTAAACGGTACATCAGCATTACAGGCAGTAACTGCCGCAGGCGTTGTACAAATTACAAATGCTACATCAGCAACAAGCACTACAACAGGTGCACTACAAGTTACTGGTGGTGTTGGTATCCAAGGTGACTTGTACGCTCGCAACATTTACATGAGTGGTACCCTAGTTGGCACTGGTTCAGGTGGTGGCGGTGGCGGCTCTTCAACAAGTACTCCATACATCGCAGTTACAAGTGCTACTGTTTCTATATCTACATTAACTGGTGCAGAGATTGTAACTGGTGGTGTTGGTATCGGTAAAGACTTATTTGTGGGTGGTCCGATTGTAGTCGGGCTAGGCACATACATTAATAGTGGTGCGCTAATCCAAGCGGCAGGTGCTATCCAAAGCACTGGTGCACAAGTTGCTCCACAACATTATGCACAAGCTGGTAATAACCTAGTACAATCACAGAACTTCTCGACTAACTGGGGTGCATTTAACGTTACAGCCAACGCGGCACAAACTATCAGCCCAGATGGTACATTAAATGCTTATAAGATTGCTGAAACTGGAAGTTCGTCGGGTAATCACTTTATACAGCAAACCGGATTATCATTAGCCGGTCCTATAACCTACAGTGCCTTCCTACAAGCAAGTGATCGCGGTTGGGGTATTTTAGTTGTAACAGTCGGCGGTCAGCAACATGCGGCATGGTTCAATTTGACCAGCGGTATCGTCGGAAACACTTATGCTCCTTTATATAGCACACAGTCACGCATTGAAACAGTCCAATATGTAGGAACTGGTCAGTGGTATCGTTGCTCTATAACAATTTGGGCTCCTGCAAGCGCAACTACAACAGTTACAGGTATCTATGTCGCAAGCGGTAACGACACATTGCTATCAGGAACAAACAGCTTCTACACCGGTTCAGCAGGTTTAGGCATATATGCGTTCGGAGCTCAATTAGAATCTGGTTACTATCCAGGAGCATACACACAAACAACTACTTCTGCTAATACCAGCGTAGGTAATATCTACGCAAATGGTAGCTTATATGTAGCAAGTACCGCAACAGTTGCAGGCAGCACAGTTACAACACAAGCGACGCTGATGACACAGTTTGGTGGCACTACTCCAAATACCGTTGTGTTCTCTAATACAGCGACATCAACAAGTACAACAACTGGTGCATTGGTTGTTAACGGTGGTGTTGGCGTAGGTGGAAACTTGTATGTACAAGGCACATTATACGCTACTGCTAAGAGCTTCTTGATAGATCATCCGAGCAAAGATGGTTACAAATTACAATACGCTTCGCTAGAAGGTCCAGAGAACGGTGTATATGTACGCGGTAAACTATCAGGATCTAATACTATCGAACTTCCAGATTATTGGAAAGATTTAGTAGATGAAAATTCTATAACAGTTGATTTAACTCCGATCGGTTACCATCAGAAACTTTATGTTTCTGAAATAGGCAACAACAAGATTGTCGTAGGTAACTCAAACTTAATCGGTGCCAAGATAAATTGCTTCTATACCGTTTGGGCAGAACGCAAAGATATTAGCAAACTTAAAACAGAATACAAAGGATAAGACATGGCAAATATTGCAGGACCTTACGTTCCGTTAAACAACCTAGTATTAACTCTTGATCCAAGAAATACAAAGTGCTGGAATCAGTCTGGATCTACTGCTGTTAATCAAATAGATAACAGCGGAGTGTCTCTAAGTAACATAACACTAGGAAGTCAAACCAGTTTTAACAACAATGCGTCGGGTGCTATACAGACCAGTAATTCATATAACTTATCGTTATTAGCAGGATGCACTGTTGTACAATGGTTAAATTTAACGTCACGTGCAGGTGGAACATTTAACTATTCATCAGCGCCACAAAATATTTTCTTATACATGGGCGGCGGCA
>Ga0007876_1000341_pt1 | contig 18645 bp, 28 predicted proteins | sample CryBogCBH24Aug09_FD_70958 | JGI IMG/M metagenome (GOLD analysis project Ga0007876, IMG submission 70958) | Freshwater microbial communities from Crystal Bog, Wisconsin, USA - CBH24Aug09 | ecosystem: Environmental > Aquatic > Freshwater > Lake | place: Crystal Bog, Wisconsin, USA | collected...
AAACAACAATTAGATGCTACAATAATATTAAGTAAAGAACATGACAAATCAAGTTAATTTAACAAACTATCAAAAAGACTACGCTGTCTATTTGCCAGCGATTAGTACTTTTTACAATACATACATTTCTAAACAACGATTAGGTGAGTATGTTCCAACTGAACGCATTCCTAAAGGGTTTGATCGTGGCATTGAAGGTATGAACTTTCTAAATCCAGAAGAAGGTTATTTTACATACAAATACGGATTGTATTCAGCAGGACATGCACAATTAGATTTGATAAAGAGCCAAAAACAAGAATCAATGATTCAAGGTCGAGATCGTAATAACACAATGATCTTAGGTGATTCAGGTGGATTCCAAATTGGTAAAGGTGTTCTTAAGTTTGATTGGTTAGACTTTGAAGGTCCTAACGCAACTAAAGTTCGTCAGCAAATTTTGGAATGGCTTGAAGTCACTGCTGATTGGAGTATGTTACTTGACGTTCCAACATGGGCATGTGATGAAAATCATACAGAAAAAACTGGACTAAAAACATTTGATGATTGTTTGGACAAAACAAAATACAACAATGATTATTTCCTAAAAAATAGATTAGGTCAAACAAAGTTTCTAAACGTACTACAAGGCAGTGACTGGGAAACTGCTGAAAAGTGGTACAATGGAGTTAAAGAATTTAGCGATCCTGCCATATGGGGCGACAAAGCCTGTGAAGGTTGGGCCATGGGAGGCGCTAATATGTGTAAGATGGATGTCACTCTTAAACGTCTAATGACTATGAGAGAAGATGGCATGCTTACTGGCAAGAACTGGATGCACTTTTTGGGCACCGCTACATTAGACTGGGCTTGCTTTTTAACTTCAATTCAACGACAAATTAGGAAACATATCAATGAAGAAATTACCATATCTTTTGACTGCGCCTCACCGTTTGTCGCAACAGCATACGGACTCGTCTATTCCAACCCACAGCACTCAACAAAGCGGTGGAGTGTTATTATGGAAAAAGCCCCAGACAACAAGGCCCTTGCAGAGTCAGATATCCCCTTCCCCTTTGAAAGTGAAATCGGCCGCCGCTTAACAATGAATGATGTTTGTTATTACAAACCAGGAATGTTAAACAAAATTGGCAAGGAAGGTAAAACCAGTTGGGATAGTTTCAGTTATGCATTGTATATGGCACATAATGTTTATCAACACATTGTTGGTGTACAACGTGCTAATCAATTAATGGATATTGAAACTGCAAAACATAAACCAGACTGGCGCTATTGGAAAAAGTTATCAACTAAAGATATGTTTAGTGATGAGCATGGTTTTTGGGTTCCACGTAACATTTTGTACTTTGACAGATTTGTCAAAGAGTTGTTTGAAACAAAAACTAAAGAAGAAGCATTTGCAATGTTAGATTCAGATGTTGCTAAATCATTTTTGCGTAGTTTGGATGGTGGACGCTTGCGTGGTGGTCCATTAGACAACAACTTTGACGCAATTTTTGAATCACCCGAGCCAGTATTGAACAAATCTGTTTCACCAGTATTTGCAATGCCGGAGTTAGATGAAAGTAAGTTAGAAGAGTTAGAAAATCAATTAGGAGAAGAAAATGGCAAATAAACTAGGTAAATTAGCAAAAGTAAATGAAAATATCACCCTTAATCGTTATGACAACGGTTGGATGGTAGAAGTCAGTGGTCGCAATAAAAAAGAAGATTGGGCCTCTGTTAAAACTCTTTGTAACACAGAAGAAGAACTCATTGCTGTAATCAAAGAGTGGAATTCGATGGATTTAGACAATTAAAGATATTATGCAAGCATTTGAATTAGCCGATGTTATCGAAAGTTATCTCGATAGCGTAGGTCAAGATTATAACTATGCGTGGCTTGTAGAAAAGGCACAAGATATTATCAATGGATTAGAGTCTGGCGAAGGTACAGATCCCAGTTACGGAAATTAAGGAAATTAAAATGACACAATGGACCGTTAGTACATATTATAAAAAGTCTTGTCAAGAAGTCGAGTCATATCATCAACGCGAAGGCGAAGGTGTAGTTACAGTCACTAACGGTTTCCGTTATGGCGAGTGGACTGTAGAAACTACAGACGATACTCCTCCACAGTTTGAATTTACTTTTGTACCTGGCGGGGATGGTAAGAAAGATAGTATTGATATGTTAGACTGTGAAGTTAACAATATTGAAAGTGTTGACCTTATTGAGCTGTTTGACGGTGGTTGCTGGTATGATATTGAAATTGAAGGATTAGATGATGACGAGGAAGACAGAATTCGCGAATTCCTTGATGATAATAGTCCTTACGATTTAGAAGAAGAAGGTTGGATGCAAGGTGACACACATTGGTGGATCTGGGGTCCTATTGAAATTAAAAACGAAGCCGGCGAAACAGTACGCATTATCTGTGCAGATGCTGACGGTAATATTATCGATTTTGAGGAATAAATTTTGAAAACTAGCCTTATTGTTGGAATGGGCATTGGCAACTTGTATGCCACTGTACTTGGTAATCTTGGGCACGGTATTATTACTGTAGATTCCGATCCTAATAAGAATGCAGATTTTACCAGTGTTGAAGATGCCATTAGAGAATGTCGCATGTTTGACACTGTACACATTTGCACACCAAATTTTACGCATATTAAAATTGCCAGAAAGTTAGCGCCAGTTAGTAGAATTGTGTTTATCGAAAAACCTGGAGTTGCTACATCTGATGCCTGGGAACAGTTATGTACTGACTATCCTAAGACACGATTTATGATGGTCAAAAATAATATGTGGCGCAATAATATTGCAGAACTAAAGACAAAAGCTGACCAAGCAGATACAGTTAATTTACTGTGGCTTAATAAAGACCGTGTTCCTAATCCTGGAACTTGGTTCACAACTAAATCATTGGCATTTGGCGGAGTTAGTAGAGACTTAATGCCTCACTTATTAAGTCTATATATTGCACTCAATCCCAATTGGCGTACTGATGAATTGATTGGATCAAGTGCTACGACTAATTGGAAATTAGAAGACCTAACGCAAACTGATTATGGTATTGTTAAAGCAGATGGCACCTATGATGTTGACGATGAATGCCATTTAGTGTATACTGAGAAATGGAATTTAGCCGCAGATTGGCGTACTGATACAGTCGACTGCCGTCAAATTTTATTTAATATGCCAGAAGATGTTGAAGTATTTGAATTAGGTCTATGTCCTGAAGATGCATATCAAGCTATGATTAAAGATGCAGTAGACAATGTAGGTAATGATGAATTTTGGCAACAACAATATGAATACGATATGTGGATTCATAAACAAGTGGAAAATTTATGAACAGAGTGTTAGTTACAGAAGGTAACGGTTTCTTTTACGAAACCAAATATGAAGTTCCAGCGTTAAATGATAATGAAATTTGTGTACGTGCAATAATGACTGGTGTGTGCCGCAGTGACATTGACATGATGTTAGGCGACTTTGGACCATTACCACTGCATATGCAAGGACACGAAGGTTTAGGCGAAGTCATTGGAATTGGCAAAAATATTAAAGGCGTTTATTTCGGAGACTATGTAGCAACACGTGGCGAACCTGCGTATGCTGACTTCTATAATGTACGTGATAACGAATTTGTAGTAGTTCCAGAAGCACACCCTAAATATATTTTAGAACCAGTAGCATGCGGAATCAATGTAGTTAAACAAGCAGACGATGAACTTGCCAAAAGAACAGGTAAATTACTTATTCTTGGCAGTGGATTTTTGGCATGGGTCGCTTACAACACATTAAAATTAGACTGCTATCGATTTGAAATTGATGTGGTTGGAAATAGCAATAAAGAACTTTGGGGCGATAACTTATTATCAAGTGCCAATGGTAGCTATGACATTGTAATTGATCTTAGTGGAAAATATGCACTAGGTACTGAAATCAACCTAAATAATAATGCACTCATCATTGATGCAGTAGGTAAAGCAGTTAGTCATAAGGAAGCACAGCAACAACTTTGGAAAGCTGTTACCACTATCAAGCCAAGTCCACGAAATGAAAAGTTTATCAAATGTATGGAATACGCAAAGTATTGGATTGAAAACGATAAACTAAATGTTGACAAATTCTGGACTCGAGCATATAATAGAAACATAGAATGGCAACAAGCGTTTACGGATGGCGTTAATCGTCCGGATGGGTATAGCAGAGGTTATATTAAATGGGACTGAACACTGAAGAACGACAAGCTGTCGTTTATTTCACAGGCTATGAAGTAGAACATACTGTTTGCTACGGTATGAAAACATTGTTTGTTGTAGGAACTCCTCCTTTAGAAGAAATTCTACAACAAGCAAACAGAGATGTTGAAATTAAACAAATCTACTTTGGCACTAGTCAAAGTTTTAATCCAAAAGATGCTACATTTGATGAATATCGTCCCTGGGACAATGTTATCAAAGGCTGTTTAGACGAAGGGTATTGGGTAACCTTAGACTTTGATATTAAACATATTGAGGGTGTAATTGAATCAGGTTATTGCGAATATGACCGGTTTGTTCCAATGATTAGTTGCAAACTCCCATACATCAAACAACTTAACTATAATGCTACACTCAAGTTAGATGACTTAACTTGGGGTAAAACCAATCCAGGCGTTTGGACACATCAACTGCATGATTTGATGGCCAAGGACAAATATACGCACTGGGATCAATATACACAGGACACAAAATTATGATTACAACAAAAGTTACCAAAGGTACGCCTAAGGAAGATCCACAAGAAAAACTTTTTAAATTGTTAGAAAGTATTGACTGGAAGCTGTGGGAAATGTATAATATGATGAAGGACAATTTGCCAGCCAAAGAAAAGGCAAAAAAGACAACAACTAAACCAGAAGTAAAAGATGAGTGATAATATGATTTGGGTTACCTTTCGTAAGGAAGGTATTCATTGCTATCCAGCAGCCGCTACAGATCCAGCATTAGCAACAGGTGACGAATATGATGTTAGTTTCTTAGGAACTACACATCGTCACATTTTCCATTTTAAAGTTTCTATTCAAGTGTTTCACGATGACCGTGACATTGAATTTATTCAGTTTAAACGTTGGCTTGAAAAGTGTTATACCGATGGCACTTTAGAGCTAGACTACAAATCCTGCGAAATGATTGCTCGTGATCTTAACGATGTAATCAAAGCAAGATACCCAGGTCGTGAGACTTGGATCGAAGTTAGTGAGGATGGCGAGAATGGTTGCTTCCTTACTTTTATTAACAATATTGCTACAATGGAATCTTAATTATGGCTAATATCCCTGCCTATATTACAAAAACTCTTCAAATGAAACCTGAGGTCACTAAGATCTATAATGATCTTGATCGTTGGTTGGATCACTGTAGGTTTAACCTACTACCATACAACCCTGCGGATTTATATCGCAGTCCAGAATATCGGAAGTTCCAACAGGAACAAGAGTATTTGGAACGTAAGGCACGCCGCGAACGTGAAGGGCGTCCTGCGCCCGTCAAGCAACGCGAATTCCGCGGTAACTTTAAGCCTCGCTATTAAAATGGCAAATATCTTTCTAATCGATTTAGAAAGTGTAGAAACTAGGTACACTGGCCAATGGAAAAGCCATGTACCTAATCTCTTGCGAAAGGCAGGTCACAATGTTCAAATTATATCTGGCCCTACGGATATTCCTAATGCCACTACTCCTGGTGCTTTCCTTAATTTTGGTGGTACCAATATATATAAGTCAGCTCAAGTGGAGCAGATGGGTCGTTTATTTTGTGCCGGAGCAGTTAAGCCAGGCGATCATTTTTTGTTTACTGATGCTTGGCATCCTGGTATCATAAACTTAAAGTACATGAGTGAACTACTGAACATTCCAGTAGTCACGCATGGCTTATGGCACGCCGGTAGTTATGATCCTCAAGACTTCCTTGGACGCTTAGTCGGAGATAAACCTTGGGTCCGTCACGCTGAGAAAAGTTATTTTCACGCATTTGATCATAACTACTTTGCTACAGACTTTCATATTGAAATGTTTTTTACTAACTTGCTTAACAATGGTATTCAATCCAGCACTCCTGTGCCAGAACGTGCCGATGTTAAACAATGGCTAGACGATAAAAAAATAGGTCGCACAGGTTGGCCTATGGAGTATATGGAAGATACATTAACAATGTATAAGAATATGCCCAAGCGTGACTTAATTCTTTTCCCACATCGTGTAGCACCCGAGAAACAAGTGGAAATATTTAGAGACTTGGCTACGCACTTGCCGCAGTATGAATTTATAGTGTGTCAAGATCAACAACTAACAAAAAATGAATATCATAATTTGTTAGGTGAATCAAAAATGGTGTTTAGTGCAAACTTGCAGGAGACACTTGGTATTAGTTGGTATGAAGGTGCTATTGTAGATGCAATTCCTTTAGTTCCAGATCGATTAAGCTACGGCGAAATGGCTTACGAAACATTTAAGTATCCAAGCGAATGGACTGAATCATTTGATGCATATCAAGCACACCGTCCATTGCTATGTGATAAGATTATTCAGTACATGAATAATTATGAAAAGTTTTTGCCAACACTTCGTAAACAAACTCAAGACTTAACAGAAAGATTTTTCTCATGTCAAAATTTACTGAAAAATTTTTAAATTTTTTAGATCGTCATGGCCGTAAACGTATTATTATGGACCGCCAAGATCAAGATCCATATCTAGAAAGATATTATGTTCTATTTAAAGAACGTATTACATTTCCATACAATGTATTCTTACACAAGTTCTTAAAATCAGATCCAGACGATGTACATGATCATCCTTGGAATTATTTTACCATTATTTTAAAAGGTGGTTATTATGAATGGATCGCTCAATTTGATGACCAAGGTAAAAAGACTTCTGAAGTAAGAGTATGGCGTGGCGCTGGATCATTCCGTCGTGGTAACACACATACTTTCCATCGCATTGAACTAAAAGAAGGTGTTACTCCTTGGACACTATTTTTTGTTGGTCCCAAAAAACGTGAATGGGGATTCCTTGTCAACAACAAGTGGATTCACTACGAACAATATCTTAATGAACAGTCGCAGAAAATTTCGTAATTTTCTGATCTGACTTACTAACACAGGCCTGCATAGTACAAACTTGCGGGCCTGTTGGTGGAAGCCATCCATCATTCCAAATATTTCCTAATGGCTGGTTGCCGCAATCGCTACCACTTACCCATCCTTGATGTGTAATAATTAATTTTTCAATTCCAACATTACACAATTGACCAGTATACACAGGATTGGTATTAATCTTTTCTTGATGTCTTTCAATCCAAGTAGTTGTTTGTTCCTTTATTTGTTCCTTCACTAATGGGGGTGGAGGGGGAGGTGGTGGAGGGGGAGGTGGTGGAGGAACTACCACAATTGGTTTAACAATTGGTACTGGAGGGGCAGGTGGCTTAGGTGGGGGCGGTTTAGGCGGAGTCATACCTGACATCAAATATAGTTGATCTCTAGTGTAATTAAACATGCCAGCGCCACGATCAGCATAATTGTATAAGGAAGATCTATTAACTTTTATGTTGTGATTAGTTTCAATTTCTTTAGCTCGTGCCATATCTTCTTCAAACCCGTCTGGTCTAATAGGCACAGTTACACTAAATTTTTTATTTTTATTTTGAAATGTATCAATAATATATTTCATTAAATTAGGATTTTGCCAATAATGATAAGTTAGAATTAAATTATCAACATATGGCTCAATCGCCCACCAGTCCATCCAAAGTTTACCACCATTAGTGTTTAATGTTAGACTTGTACCATTGGTTCTACACAATTTTAATAATACAACAATATCATCCATATCCAAAGGCTCGCCGCCATTGAATGTCCAATTTATTTGTCTGCCCATTGTAGTGTATGCATCAATTAATAAATTGGCTACTCGGACATAATCTTTAGTTTCATGTGGCTCAGGTCCTCCCCGTAACCTTGTGGGACAATAACTACATTCTGATTTACAATAGTCGTTAAGATCCCAATGTATATCGGTTATTAAATTATTCATATGGTGTTGACAAACCTAAATATAAGTATTATACTAATAACAGTATTTAATCTAGGATTAAGATGGACGCAAAAACAAAAGAAGTAATGGATATTTTGCAAGAAGAATGTGCAGAAGTAATCCAAGCAGTAAGTAAAATTAGCCGGTTTGGTATTGATAACTTTAAACCAGGTAAACCAAAAACAAACAGAGAGCACCTTGAAGAAGAATTAGGCGACATGTTAGCAATGATCGATATCTTAAAAGAAATGGGTGTAGTGTCAGGGGCTTGTTTAGAAGCCGCAAAATATGCTAAAATAGAAAAACTAAAGAAATGGTCAAACATATATGAGCAAAATTAAGGTCGCAGAGTTATTTTATAGCGTACAAGGAGAAGGTCGCTATATGGGCGTGCCGTCAGTGTTCTTAAGAACTTTCGGCTGTAATTTCCGCTGTGCAGGATTTGGTATGCCACGTGGCAAACTAAGCACAGAAGCAGAAGACATCGCTACTGTGGCTCACATGTTTACAAAATATGAAGAGTTGCCGCTAGTGTCAACTGGTTGTGATAGTTACGCTAGTTGGCATCCTGACTTTAAAGATCTGAGCCCTATGTTAACGTCAGATGCCATCGCCGAACGTATTATGGGAATTATTCCACACGGTGAATGGAGAGATGAACATCTTGTTATTACAGGCGGAGAACCGTTGTTAGGTTGGCAACGTGCTTATCCAGACTTGTTAAATCATCCTAAGATGCAAAATCTTAAAGAAATTACTTTTGAGACCAACGGTACTCAACAATTAACCGACGAGTTTAAACAATATCTACATACATGGAAATATCATAGCGATAAAGATTTTTGGAGAGAAATTACTTTTAGTGTAAGTGCTAAACTTCCAGCAAGCGGCGAATCATGGGCAGATGCTATCAAGCCCGAAGTAGTTTGTAAATATGAAGAATACGGTACAGTATATTTGAAGTTTGTAGTATCAACAGAAGAGGATGTTAAAGATGCAGAACGAGCAGTTAACGAATTTAGAGCGGCTGGCTTTACAGGTCACATATACCTTATGCCTGTTGGCGGTGTTGAGTCTGTATATACTCTCAATGCTAAATCTGTTGCCCTTGCCGCAATGAAGCGCGGGTGGAGATATAGCGATAGACTGCAAGTTCCATTGTTTAAAAATGAGTGGGGTACTTAATGAAAAATTTTGTTAAAAAGATTTTTGGTATTGATAAAATTGAAGAAGAAGCTAAGGCCGCTCAAGAAACTGCCAAAAAATTAGAAGAAAAACTTACTGAAATAACAAAGACTCCAAAAGAGATTGCTACAGAAAAGAAAGAGCCTTGGGTAGCAGTATTGGATACTCACGTCAATCCAGAAAACATTCGAAATGGATTCTTTGAGCTTGATTGGAATGAGTATTTTGTGTTACAATTACGTACAGCAGGATACATTGGTGAAACAGATGAAGCAGTTGTTGATGAATGGTTCACCGAGCTTTGCCGTAATGTTGGAAGTGAAGAAGGGGTTGATATGAGTCGCCGTGGAAGTGGCTTTATCAATGTTAATAATTTAGGTAATGGTAAAACGGAAGTTAGTTAATGAATAAAACATATATTCTCGTAGACACAGCAAATACATTCTTCCGTGCTCGCCACGTTATTCGTGGTAGTTTAGAAGATAAAGTAGGTATGAGTATTCATACTGTTTTAGGTAGTGTACGAAAAGCATGGAAAGACTTTAAAGGTGACCATGTAGTTTTCTGTTTAGAAGGTCGCTCGTGGCGCAAAGATCATTATCCTCCATATAAACGACAACGTGCTGAAGGTCGTGCGGCAATGAGTCCTAGCGAACAAGAAGAAGAACGTGTATTTTGGGAAACATTTGATCAATTTAAAGATTTTATTACTACCAAAACAAATTGCACAGTATTACAGCATCAACAACTTGAAGCAGATGATTTAATTGCAGGCTTTATTCAAGCACATCCAGATGATAACCACGTGATTATTTCGACAGATGGGGATTTTGCACAATTGATTGCACCAAACGTCAAACAATATAATGGTGTAATGGAAGTCACTACAACACACGAAGGATATTTTGATGCAAAGGGCAAGCGTGTTGTTGATAAGAAAACTAAACAAGAAAAGCCTGCTCCAGATCCCACTTGGTTACTTTTTGAAAAATGTATGCGTGGCGATACTTCAGACAATATCTTTAGTGCGTATCCCGGCGTTCGTACTAAAGGAACAAAGAATAAAGTTGGCCTACAAGAAGCATTTGCTGATAGAACTTCAAAAGGATATTCTTGGAACAATCTCATGCTCCAAAAGTGGACTGATCACGAAGGTGTCGAGCATCGTGTGTTAGATGATTACATGCGAAATGTATTATTGTGCGACTTGTCTGCACAACCTGATGATATTAGAAAGTTAATCGACGATACTATCAATACTGCCACAACAGCAGAAAAGAATATTCCGCAGGTTGGTGTTAGATTACTAAAATTTTGTGCAGAATTTGATATGCAAAAGATTAGTGAACAAGTAACAAGTTATGCAGAGCCATTAAATGCGAGGTATGTATAATATGACAACAAATGCAAAAGTATTAGTTCCAGAGAAAGAATGGTTAATTAAAAGTGGAGATACCAAGATTGGTTCTATTTCCAAAGTTAAAAAGGGGTACCTGGTTCTAAATAATGGTAGAGCTATGCCTTTTAAGACATTGGCCGAGGTTAAATCTGCTGTAGGTATTGCATTGTTTGAGGATAGTATCAAGAAAATCAAAAAAGATATGCCTGATACTGCTGGATTTAGTATATACGACTATCCATGCAAAACTAAACCATTTGAACCATTATACAATGTTCAAAAGAAATTACCGTTATATACAAAACGTCCTAAAAGTAAAAGTCAGCATTGTGCAGGACATTATATTATTAAATTTAGTAAGGGGTGGGTTCGAAGTTTTTGCCCTAAATTAATCACTCTTGAAAGATATCCATATGGCGGTCCTTGGAAAACTGAAGAAGAATCAAGGATTGCACTTAGTAAAGCCAATAAATCATGACTACATTAAACACATTACCAATTGAAAACTTTCTAAACCTTACAAGAATTGCTATTAAAAGCAATCAAAAGTCTGTTACCTTATCAATTAAAGATGCAACAGACTTACAGAATAGTCTTTCTTTAGTTATGACACGTCTAGCTAGCGGACCTTCTACCAGCGATGAAACGATTGTAATTAAAATGGACGGTGGAAGTTTTAACAGTTTTTAATAAATATATACGCACTTATGGAGCGTATATGAGCAGACCAAAGCCCAATGTATTATTAGAATTAACCAATAAAAAGACTTATAAAACTGAACAAGTTCTAGAAGCCGAGGCCATTTGGGCAGTTTTTTATAAAGACAAACCTATTAATTTGAAGACTGGTAGTATAGTAGTACAAAAAGTAGGTCCAAAGTATAAAAAAGTATCGTTTTCAAATGCTGGTCACGCACATAATCTTGCAGAAAAACTTAATAAACAGTTCAATTGTCAAGATTTTTCTGTCTTTAAATTGGTTACTGGTGAGAAGTTAACCAATGAATCAGAAGATTGAAATAACCAAATACATTGCAGAGCAATTTAATTTACCCACGGATGATAAATCCATAAGAAAATTGATATCCTCTTGGTGGTATAACCCACGAAAAAAAGAAAAAGGCGGATTACGGTTAACGGACGAAGGGTTTGCCAGATTAACCGCACATATCAAAGCACATCAAGTCATGTTTGATGAGCCAGTCGAATACACTAGCCAATTAATTATTTGGTTAGACCAGTTTATCAACTGCCCATGGTATGTAACCAAAAAAGAAATCTTTGTTTTCAACGAAAACATGGCAATACAATTAGTGTTGTTTTCTGGTAACATCACTAGATTTACTGCGGCAAAAGCTAAAAAACCTAAATTGCCCACTTGACAATCACACAAGACCGCTGTATAATTAATACATATTGAAACAGTACAGTACAGTTCAATATTTTTTAAATTCACAGAAAGATTGATCATGGCAGAGCAAATTAGTTCAAATCGTACAGTTACACCTAACGAAGCTAAACGTAGCCTAGAAAAGTGTATTAAAATTCAACGTCCCGTGTTTATGTGGGGCCCTCCAGGTATTGGTAAATCCGATATTGTTAAACAAATTGGTGATAAGAACGATCGTGAAGTTATTGACGTTCGTTTGAGTTTGTGGGAACCTACTGACATTAAAGGTATTCCTTATTACAACTCTACAGCAAATACAATGAGCTGGGCACCTCCAGCAGAATTGCCCACTGACCCAGAGTCTACTGCTATCTTGTTCTTGGACGAACTTAACTCTGCGGCTCCTGCTACACAAGCGGCTGCTTTCCAGTTAGTTTTGAATCGTCGTGTTGGTACTTATGTACTGCCAAAAGGTGTTAGCATTGTTGCCGCAGGTAACCGTGAAACTGACAAAGGTGTTACTTACCGTATGCCTGCTCCGTTGGCTAACCGGTTTGTTCACTTGGAACTGAAATCCGATTACGATGACTGGTTGGAATGGGCTGTTAACAACAAGGTCCATGAACAAGTTGTTGGTTATGTTGGTTTTGCAAAACAAGACTTGTATGACTTTGATCCTAAGAGCTCAAGCCGTGCGTTTGCTACTCCACGTAGCTGGTCATTTGTTAGCGAATTGCTTAAAGACGATGACTTGCCAGAAGGCACATTGACTGATTTGGTTGCTGGTGCAATCGGTGAAGGCCTTGCTGTTAAGTTCATGGCACACCGCCGTGTTGCTAAACAAATGCCTAAGCCAGAAGATATTTTGAGTGGCAAGGTTAATAAGTGTGATATCAAAGAAATTTCTGCGATGTACTCTTTGACTGTGTCCATGTGCTATGAGTTGCAAACTGCCGACCAAAAGAAAGCCAAAGATTGGGATTCCCAAGCTGACTGCTTCTTTGGATTTATGATGGACAATTTCCCAACAGAATTGGTTGTTATGGGAGCAAAAGTTGCTCTCACATCGTATCAACTGCCGTTTGATGCGTCTAAATTGAAGAACTTTGATCGCTTCCACGACAAGTATGGAAAATTTATCATACAGGCTATGGAATAAAAAGGCCCGAAAGGGCTTTTTTATTGACATGTTAAATAAATTCATGTATAATATACTTTTAAACAGGAATACATATGTCCAATAAAACATCAACTGTTAACAAAGACACCGCAAAACAAGAGCGCAAAGAGTTCACGCAAATTGAAAAGAACAAGATTATTGAAAAACTTGTTACTGCTCGCATTGGATTATTGTTGCGTCATCCATTCTTTGGCAATATGGCTACTCGTATGAAGCTAATCGATGCTTCAGATTGGTGTAATACATTGGCCACTGATGGTCGTAATTTTTATTACAGCAATGACTTTGTCAATAAGCTGTCTGTTCGTGAATGCGAATTTGGATTTGCACACGAAGTACTGCATAATGTGTTTGACCATTTGGGACGTCGTGATGGACGTGAACCTCAATTGTCAAATATTGCCGCCGACTATGCTGTTAATCAAATTTTAAAAGATGAACGCATTGGTGATGTTCCGAATTTTATCAAAATTTTCCAAGATAACAAGTATCGTGGCATGAGCTACGAAGAAATTTACGATGACCTTTACTCAAAGGCCACTAAAATTAACATGTCTGAATTAGGCGAACTGCTAGACGAGCACTTGGACGGTGACGGTGACGATGACGGTTATGGCAATGGTGACGACAAAGACGGTGAAGAAGTTGACGGTAGCGGCAAAGGTCGTCCACGTTTAACTGAAGAAGAAAAGAAACAGATCCGTGATGAGATCAAAGAAGCAATGGTTGCGGCCGCGCAAGCCGCAGGTGCTGGCAAAGTACCAGCAGGTGTACAACGCTTTATTCAGTCGTTTACTGAGCCTAAAATGGATTGGCGTCAGATGTTGCGTATGAATATCCAAAGTATTCTTAAGAGCAATTTTAGTTTCAGCCGCCCTAACCGCAAGAGCCAACATTGCGGTGCTATCTTGCCAGGTATGATGAACGAAGAAACTATTGATGTGTCTGTAGCAATTGACATGTCTGGTAGTATTAGCAATAAACAAGCTCAAGACTTTTTGAGTGAAGTTAAAGGCATCATGGAAGAATACAAGGACTTTAAATTGGACTTGTTCTGCTTTGACACAGAAGTTTATAACTATGTCAAATTTACTGGTGACAACGCCGATGAGATCATGGAATATGAACCCAAAGGTGGTGGTGGTACTGATTTTGATGCTTGCTATGACTTTATGAAGGAAGAAGGCATTGAGCCAAAACGCTTCATTATGTTTACTGACGGGTATCCATGTGGTAGCTGGGGCGACGAGAACTACTGCGAAAGCCTGTTCATCATCCACGGCAACGATACTATTGTTGCTCCTTTTGGTCAAACTGCTTATTACAAAGAGTAAGTATGTCATTGGCAAGAGGAGAAGTAAATCCTTTGAATGTTTTGGGATTGAGACGATTAAGTTTTATCCCAAAACATTTCAGCACGATTATGTTAAAACATCCTGACATAGATATCAGAATGTTGGATCAATGGATTTCACATAACTTAAATAGTAGGTATGCAATAAAAACAACCTTTACCTTAGATGACAACAACAAGTTAACCGAGGCAAAGGAAGTAGGGATGGAAGACCCGAAAGAACTAACAATGTTTTCTTTAGGTTGTCCATACATTCATAAATCATAAAAGGAAATAAAAATGAGTGAAGATCAAGCACAAGTAGCAAGTCCAGCAGTAGGCGGAGACGTTACTCCAGAACAACAACAACCTGCTCCACAATTGAGCATTGCAGATTTACAAAATCTTCGTGCTATTGTTGATTTGGCATCACGTCGTGGCGCATTTGGTGCCGCAGAAGCTAGTTCAGTAGGCGCAGTATTTGACCGTTTGAACACATTCTTGAACGCAGTAGCACCAGCCGATCAAGCCCCAGCCGCTCAATAAGGAGAACTTTATGAAGCACGTAGGTAAAATGAAAAACAACGGCGCAAAAGTCGTAGTTGCCTATCGTACATTACCTGGTGATTCTGGTAGTGCATTGGTAATAGGAACTGGCACACTAAGCGATTCATGGCACGATTCTTTAATGACCGTTGTCCAAGACGTAAGTGGCCAACAAGCAAATGAACTAGCAGACATCCTTGCTATTCGTAAATTCTCAGATGGTTCCAATATGTTGGAAGCATTACACAAACGTGGTCAACTTAAAAAGGTTCCCACAAATGGTGTAATTATGGTTCAAGGTCCTAATGCAGAGATTGTGTTGAGCGAATTGAACGCATTGATTGCTCAACAAAAAGGCGTTACTGTCGATGAGTTGGCAGTTACAGATGGGTTTAATCCTAATCCAAAGCCTAGTAGATTTGGTAAGGACGACCCAACTAAAACAACTAGCGCCAGTGTAAACGCAGGTGATGATGCAGTTGAAACTCCTGCACAACCAGAAACAGTCGCTGATGTAGAATTAACTCCTGCTGAAATGCGTTCACGTGCTGATGCTTTGTTCAAGCAAGCACAAGTATTACGTAAACAAGCAGATGCAATTGATCCTCCAAAAAGCAAGAAGAAAAAAGAAGTAGTAACGGACGCTGAATGACACATCCAGAAAAAGTCTACCTAGACGCACTTAAAAACATTTTAGAAAACGGTGACGACCGTCCTGATCGTACAGGAACAGGTACACGTAGTATCTTTGGTCTTCAAATGCGTTTTGATTTGACAGAAGGTTTTCCAGCAGTTACTACTAAAAAACTAGCATGGAAAGCCTGTGTTAGTGAACTACTTTGGTTTATTGAAGGCAGTGGAGATGAACTTCGTTTAAGAGAAATCTTACATGGCGAACGTTACACTGACAAGAAAACTATTTGGACTGACAACGCTACAGCACCTTATTGGACTAGCAAAAAACTGCAACGCCATGCAGGTGACTTAGGTAGAATCTACGGTGTACAATGGCGCAAGTGGCGCAAGCCCTTAGTACGTATCAACAAAGTTGTTCTTCAAAATCATGATCAGTTGATTGAACTGGTCAATGGTATCAAAGAAGATCCTTATAGCAGACGTCACATCATGACAGCATGGAATCCAGGAGAGCTAGATTTAATGGCACTACCTCCATGTCATATCATGAGTCAGTTCTATGTTAACAATGGTAAACTAAGTTGCCAAATGTATCAACGTAGTGCTGATATGTTCTTGGGAATGCCATTCAACATTGCATCATATGCCTTGTTAACGCATTTGATTGCACAAGCATGTAATTTGGAAGTTGGTGATTTAATTATTACTGTGGGCGATGCTCACATTTATAATAACCATTTTGATCAAGTTAAAGAACAGTTAGGCCGTAAGCCATTACCGTTACCCACATTAAAACTAAATCCAGAAGTGGATACAGTTTGGGATTTTGAAATGTCTGATATTGAGTTGGTGGGCTATGAAAGCCACGAAGCTATTAAAGCTCCAATGGCTGTTTAAACTACTAAAACTTCTATAACCCCAAAGCCCTCGGATTGCGATCCCAGGGCTTTTCCTATTACTGCTCCAGCAGATACAGAACTTGCCGCACATCCATAGCCAGGTACACTACTAGTAACAATTAGGTCACCTCGTTTAATATACCCCGTAACTTTGCAAGGAACCCGGCCTTTTAGGGCAATTGCAGGGTGAGTTTTGTCATTTCCAGCGTCTTTATTCATTAAATAGGCTGGGTTTGTAGACACTATACCCGCTACCCTTGTATCAGCGAATTGATCAGTAGTTGTAACTTCTTTGGCTCCGCCAATAACTAAAACTGTACCTTCTCCGTACTCGGCATCTGCTTCATAACGCTCTGCCAAATCTGCATAGTAAGCAGCCGTAGCAGTTACATTAAGCACATTGGTATTATTGTTGTAAAAGAATGCAGTATTGGTTAACAGTTGAGACGATCCAGTTGATGTATTTGCAAAAGGAACATAACAAATTCCTGAAGCTGGAACTGTTGATGTTGTTGCAATATTCATTGTGGATTGTCTTGAGCTAACAGCTTCGGCGGCTGTTCCCCAGAAATAAAATCCACTGCCCAATGTTGAACCAGTAACTGGATCAGCCCCTGGAAGTGTAATGCCTTTAGCCACTACAGTAAATGTATTTTGAGCAATACCTGCTCCCAAGTCTGCCTGTACACCTGGATTGTATGCGGCTGGATAAAATTTATTATTTGAAATTACTGCTACAGGTAAAGTTCCTGCATAGCCACGAATACAAGCAATTGGTGTGCCGCCGCCAGTTTGTGCTTCTCTGCCAAACTGCCATGAACTAAAATTATTGCCTGTAGCAGGCCCAATAGTCACATATCCATTTACATGATCATACCCATACAATGTACCATTGTTATACCAAAGGTCGCCATCTGATGGATTAGTATTGTATGTGGAGGTTGATCCAACAGTAACACTACCAATACCTTTCCAATTGTCCATGCCATCTGAATTTACATTCAACTGTTGAGTTTGATAATTAAACCAAAGTTGCCCTTGTACAGGTGTTGTTGGTGGTGTAATATTATTAAAGTTTTCTAATAAGCCAACAAAATTTTCTTCAATAGCTTGTCCGTAACCAGCAAAGTTTTTACCTATAAAGGTTAAACTGGTTGATTTATCAATGGTAGCATCTTGTACTGTTGTTAGTACCGTGCCGCTAGTTTTTGTAAGTATGTATGCCATAATTTTATTGGAATAGTGGTAAGTAGTAGTTCGCTCCACCAATTGTAATGTGCAACCAAGTAACTGGTTGAGCCAAATTAGTGGTAGTGGAAAGAGATTTAAATGTCGCCGGAGTACCAACTGTTGCCGCAACTGTTATTGCTCCGCCAACGGACAATGCCCCAACAACATTTAAGGAATTGGTTACCGTAGTAGTTTGAGTGGACACCGTCATCATAGGTGTTCCAGCTTCGCCAGCCGCATACATTGTTATTTGGTCATTTGATCCAACACTAATACGGCCGTTACCATTTGCATAGTCTACAATGATACCATCTGAATACCCGCCAGTAAATTGTCCAGTTGAATATAGTCCATTTGTTGCGGTTAATGCAGTAGTCACTACACCGCCGTTTAGTAAAGTCTGTCCCTGGACAATTAAATTAGTAGCAGTAACATTTGAAAAAGTCGAAGTACTTTTTACTATCAATGTTGTTGCAGTAACTACATTGAATGTAGCAGATGAGTGAGTACCATCTAACTGTCCATTAAATATTGCAGATGCCAATACTAATAGATTTGTAGTGCTCATTGCATTAGATTGCATTAATCCAGAAGTCTGAATTGTACCAGTCGAATTAATATCAGCCATTGTTGCTGTACTAGCGACAGCCAAATGCACCACTGCCGCATTAGTAGCAGTAAAATACGTTGTTCCAATATTGTTTGCTTGAATTGAACCAGCTACTAGATTACCATAAATGGTTCCAGTTGCCGCAATATTACCAATAATGTTCAACCC
>Ga0007876_1000344_pt1 | contig 18535 bp, 25 predicted proteins | sample CryBogCBH24Aug09_FD_70958 | JGI IMG/M metagenome (GOLD analysis project Ga0007876, IMG submission 70958) | Freshwater microbial communities from Crystal Bog, Wisconsin, USA - CBH24Aug09 | ecosystem: Environmental > Aquatic > Freshwater > Lake | place: Crystal Bog, Wisconsin, USA | collected...
AACATTTGGCAAGTATGAAAATGGTGAACGTGTATTGTATGTGGCATTGATGAATCGCCACCCTAATGATATCCTTCGTACCATTGCACATGAGCTAGTGCATTACAAACAAGATACTGAACACGAGTTAGAACCAGATAGTGGCCGTACTGGAAGCCCACATGAAAATCAAGCACATGCCATTGGCGGCATTGTTATGAGACACTTCAATAAAAAATATCCAGAGTATTTAGGCAGTCGTCCAATTACTGACAAATAAAAAGCCCCAATGTTTCCACTGGGGCTTCTTTCTACATATTATTATAAGGGCTATGCCCCATATTATATTTTAAATCAATATTTAATTACTTTTTTGTTCCAGCATTGACAAATGCGTACATTTTTTCTGCTGTTTCTAAAACTTTATCAAGTCCTGGAAACTCAGGCATACCAACTGTGGTAACAATCTGTCCAGTCTTCTCGTCACGCTTGGCTGACATTTCCCAACCGGCAAACTTTGTAGAGTGCTCTGATTGAACCATGTCCTTGGCCATTGCTAGAATGTCTGTACGGATTTCATAACCGTTTTTGTTGAATTTAACTTCTGGAAGTTTAGGTGTTTCGAATGACATATTATTCTCCTTATGTGTGTGTTATGTCTGTGTTAGCAGTAATTACTGCCTACATATTTATTATATAGACCTTAAGTAACTAAAGCAAGCGGGTTTAAAACTCTTTTGCCCAAGTAGCCTATAACTGCAAGATTGCTATCAGTGACTTCGCTAACATAGGTAGTTACATCGGCCTGATCAAATTTAATTGTGGCCAATGTTTCGCCATGTTCACTGGTCATGCTGATACCATATTTTTTGCATAGATGTTTGATAGTTGAATTAGTGCTTAAACACACCATACAACCTTCAAGTATACCTTTAGTACGACACCATTGAATACAACGCTTCATTAGCTTGTTGCCCATACCCTGACCTTGATATTCTTTTAATACACTAAATGCTAATTCCATTTCACCCTCTAGGGCAATATGTCCTACAGCAATGAAATTTAAGTTAGCATCTTCTATAGCAAAGAGAATATGTTTATCAGGAGTAGCTTCAAATTTATCGCAAAGTGTGTCAATGACTGAGTCGTTGGTTGGAAACCCAAAGCGTAGTACCTTAGATTCCGCGTCGAGCTGTTTAAGATGCGTACGATATTTGGGATATTCATGTGGAAGAACCCTGCGAACAGTCGTAAGCATTTTTAATACCAGTGATGTCCGGTAATAATGGCTTTAGCTCGGATCTCTTGTATTTGTTTAAAAGTTTCCCAGCAGTCTTTAAGAAATTGTTTCATAGTCCCTTCCCCCATGAATAATTAGTTTTGTAATTGTATTCACGAGCATAGTGGTCTACTTCTGCCGCGTTAGATGGGCGCTTGCTTTCGATATATGCTTCTAATCCACTTTTTGGTGGAGTTGTTAAGAACTTGATAAGTCCCTTCAATAATTTTGACATTTTGTGTCTTCCTTTCTGTGTGTTATGTCTATTAGTGTTTTCACTAATAAACTTATTTATATCAGTATAAACACTGAGTACTATAAAGTCAAGGCTTTATTTTATTCAAAATGTATGTTATACTAAATATTACAAACAAAGGAAACAACCTTGAAACGTGCAACTCGTAGTTTATTAGAAGAACTAAATTCCATTTCAGAACGTAAGAACGGCGAAGCTATTGTAGAAGCTCGCGCCACTCATGTGATTAATAGTGCAATTAATCTGTTAACTCTTATTAGAGAAAACTTTGACCCAGAACAAGCATACGAGCTAGAACGCAGATTAATCAACAGTATCAAAACAGGTGATGCCAATAAATTCACTCGTAGCATACGCAGACTACGTGATAGTAAAGAAACCGCCAAGAACCTGCATATCATTGAAGGCGATTTAAAAGATAACGATTAATCCCCATTTTGGGGATTTTTTTCCAAATGGTATAAATATCATTACAAAATACACTCCGGAGCGGAGTGGACATAAACGATTAAAGGAGATATATTATGTCAGCAGGAATTTCTAGAGTTCACGGTAGTGCAGTACTACCAAGTCAACGTCCATCCACACTAAGCTTCTTCAATGTTAGCTTACCAAATGCAAACGTTGTTAGCGAAAACACAGTTGTTAACGGTGCTTTCGACCAAATCTTCCGTACAGCAGCCAGCCAGTTCGCTACAGTTGCTTTGATCGGTACACCACAGTATGTTGGTGGTAACACAGTTCTAAACTTTGCTATCGAAGACACAGGCGTTCTAAGTACAGTTAGCACAGCTACTGACTACGCACCAAGTGGCTTAGGTAAAGGTAGTTCTGAAGATACAACAAATGCTTATGCTTCTACAGCATTGGCTCTACAAGGTTACATCCGTAACTTAGGTACAGTTGGTCCTAACAGTGTTGTATTGTCTACAGCAACAGTTACAGCTGGTGTTGTTGCTTCTTCAAGCCCATGGATCTAATCTAACAACTTGTTAGTTCAAAATAAAGGGAGTTTTTAACTCCCTTTTCTTATGACTATAAATACATTATATAGGTACTTTATGGATAAGATTGAAATTTATACTCTAGTTGATATTACCAACACTCGTGTTAACAGACCCAATCAAGGTAGTCAACTAGAGTATGATCAAAATAGAAATTTTATCACACTTAGACAATGTGTAGAACTGAGAAGTATTGTTAGTTTCAATGCACTACCTGAAGTAAGGGAAATGGAACTGCAAGGTCTAGGATTTGGTACTAACTATCGTGGCAATCACAATGTGTGGTTGTTTACATTTACGCCAGATAGAGAAGGTGTGTACCAAAGTGCAGATGGAAATGTTATAGGCAATTTGATTGAAGATGTTGACTCTGTTCCAATTATTAAAAATTTAACAGAAACAATAAATATACAGAAGGCAATATTCGACTGTAAGGATACTGCTAATAAAAATACAATCATCAAGGCACACATTAAGGCACCGTAATATACCAAACTGAAGGAGCGACTAAATGTCTACTGGTGATATAATTGATATAGAAAAAACAAACTTAGAGGCGCATGTTGATTTATGTGCCCAACGCTATAAAAGTCTTGACGACAGATTAACTTCTATTGAAGGTAAATTTGATTCTTTAAAGAAGTTGATTGAAGATGGTCATTCTAGTATGACTAAAGTACTTATTGGCACTGCTGGCACTGTAATTACTGGTGTACTTGGCCTAGTAGTAGTTGTTTTACAAAAGCATTAATATGAAAATATTTGAATTATTCGAAGATGTCCCTACAGTTACCGCTCCAGGTAATGTTGTAGCACCAGTAGGACCGGGAGTTAAACCTAGTGGTAGCCAGCCAGTACCAAACACGGAAAAGAAGCCTGAAACTAGCAACACACCTGATACTCCACAACAGCAACCAGCCAACACAAATAACGCAAACGTGACACAACAGCCTAACGCAAATGGGCAACCTGCACAACCAATGGGTGCAGATACAAGTCAACCGTTGCCACAACAGCAACAAGTGCAACCTGCACAGAATACTGAAGAACCATTATCAGCTCAAGACTTTAAGAGTCAAATGCAATCACTGATGATGAAACTGCAACAAATACAAGGTCAAGAACCACCTCCTGATTCAGAAAATCCTCAGCCTGGAGTATCTTGATGAAAATAGCTCAATTATTATCCGGTTTCCCTACACCTGTTACAAACGAGGAACATCGTTTCATTGAGCACCATGAGGGTGCAGTTAAAATTAGTAGTTTAGATGAACATGATCAATGGCTTGCTCAAAGTCTTGTTCGTAAGGGTGTATATACTATAAGTAAAGATAGTAATACATTAATCCCTAATCTAAATGAAAACAACTCCTGAAGAACTTTACAATAAGATACAAAAACTTAGCGAAGCAGTCAAACAAGACTTGCGAGGCAAAGGTTTGGTTGTTCCGGTCAAACACAAGGACGGTTCAACCAGCATTGGTTCTTATAGAATAGTAAAAGGAAATAGTGGCTACACAATATTGGATCACAGTAATGATGTAGTAGTTGATCACATCAACCTTCCACAAACAGCCATACTCGTGGCCAATAAATTAGCATTGGGGTATTACAAAGATACTGAGTTAATCGTTGATGACAAGCAATACGGCTACGCTGATTTCGAAGAAGAGCTGTATAAACGTGCTATTAAAAGTAAATCGCTTGCAAATATTGACATTTATATGAGCAAGTATGGTACAGCCCATATCAAAAAAGCTATATACAAACGTCGTATAATTAATAGTTTTGAAAAACTCATTAGACTTGTATAAATAACATTAACCAACTTTCTGGAAAGAAACATGAAAACTAATGATTTTAACAAACCTGTTACTAGTGCTTTAATAGAAACTAATCTAGCAAAGCAATTTGGCACTCGTGTCAATTTGGAAAAGTATAATCGTGAACAATTAGAAGACTATCGTAATAAACTGCGTACTCGCATTTTTCAACAAGAAGGCTCTTCTAAAATTAATGATTTATTGACAAATGAAACATACCAAAAAGACAAGGCAATGTTAGAATTGCTCAACACAAGGATAAAAGAAATGCTAGGCGAACAAATGAAACAATTACGTGACAAGATTGATCAACTTAACGAAAACAAAAAAGACGTTAAGACAACAAAGAAACCAAAAGGCGCCAAGCCAGACTTTTTAGATCTTGACAAAGATGGCAACAAAGCAGAGCCAATGAAAAAAGCCGCCAAAGATGCCAAAGTTAAAGAAGGTGCTAAAAAAGCCGACAAAGACTACGATGGTGACGGCAAAATTGAAAGCCCTAAAGATGAAGTATGGGGTAGCCGTGCTAAAGCAGCCGCCAAAGCTGGCAAGCCATTTAAAGAAAACTTTGATGGCGATCGTAATGCTGATCAAGATACCTCTAGCAAGTTTAACAAAAAGAAAACTAGTACCGGTACACAATACACTAAAAAATCAAAAGAGTATGACAAGGACTCTAGCGATAGCGGTAAGAAAGATGCTAGCCACTTACAAGGCATGTTAGGTGGTGCTCCTAAGAATCCAGTCAAAGGTCGTGTTCACAAAATGAAGGAAGGCATGAAGCATCCTAAAGATTGTGATTGCAAAGAGTGCATGGGTATGATGGAACGTGATGAAGGCAAACACAATAACAAAACTACTGGCTTCAAAGCATTAGCTAAGAAAGCAGGCGGTGGCGAGAAAGGTGCTAAGATTGCTGGAGCTCAACGTCAAAAGATGAAGAAAGCTGGCCAACTAGAAGAAAGCCAATTTAAACACAATGTACGCTTTGTAAATGAAAGCCTACAGTTCTTATTGCAAGAAGATGAGGAAGCCAAAGCTAAAACAATTACAGCCGCTGGCGATATTGTTAATGACTACACAAGTTGGATGCAACGTGTTGGTCAATATCAAACTAAGGCTATCATTGAATTAGCAGACAGCATCCGTGCTGACTTTGGTCAAGCAGAAGCTGAGACATTTAAACAAACAGTTGGTCCAGCTCTAAGTGCTACACTAGAAGTATTGACACAACAACGTGAAGCTATCAGTGGCGCTGTTGCCGCACTAGCAGGTGGTGCCGCTCCAGCAGAGCCAATGGGTGCAGATCCAATGGACACAGGAATGGAACCAGGACTTGACGCAAGTGCTCCAGATGATATGAACCCAGGTGCCGATATTGGTGCCGGTGACGAGTTTGGTGCAAGTGATGCGGCTGCTGGCGGCGATTTAGCTTCTGGTCGTCCAATGCGTGAAAGCCGTGAACAACGTATCGCACGTAAGCTATCTGAAGCTCATAACTTAATGGCTAAACTAGCCAAATGAGATTATTTGAAGTAGATCAAGGTTCTGCTAGAGAAGTTCTAGCAGTCCTTCAAGGGTTAGCAAACAAGGACGGCAGCACAAGTGAAATTCCATTTAAGGCTGTCCTTAATATCATACGTCCATTTGCATTAGGCATTGCCACACCAGATGGATTGATTGCACTTAAAAATAATATTGACCCACAGGGCGATGTTATTCAAGACATCAAGGATGATGGAACTATCATTCTAAATACAACTACACAAGATCCAAATGCACAGCAACAAACTACAGCCGATCCAAAGGCCGGTGCTGGTGGTCCTAGTGTTGATTCAATGGCTAGTCATAACGCCAAATCTGCTATCAAATAATTGCTCTGCTAGGTGTTGCATGTTATAATTAATAGTATGTATACACCTCCTCCTTTCGTAGAACGATTTCAATATAAAAACTGCAAACAAGTAAATGACCCGGTAACTCGTAAACGGGTTTATCAAACTCCAGATGGCGAAACATTACCCAGCGTAACAACTATCCTTGGTGCTACCAAAGATATGACTGCATTAAATGAATGGCGCAATCGTATTGGGCATGCCAAAGCACAGCAAATAACCACAGAAGCCGCAGGTGTTGGTACTGCTATGCATGCCAACTTGGAACGTTTCTTAATTGGTGAACAACGTCAACCAGGAAATAATCCAGTTCATGTACAAGCCAATAAAATGGCTGATATCATTATTGAAAATGGTCTCAGTAAAATGGACGAAGTATGGGCCATGGAGCAAAGTTTGTATTTTCCTGGTTTGTATAGTGGAACTACTGACTTGGTAGGTGTATTTGAAGGTGAGCCAGCAGTATGCGATCACAAACAAACTAACAAGCCTAAAAAAGCAGAGTGGGTTGATGATTACTACATGCAATTAGTTGCTTATATATTAGCACATAACGAAGTTTATGGCACCAATATCCGAAGAGGTGTGGTGTTTATGTGTAGCAGAGACTTTCAATATCAACAGTTTGATCTACTGCCTAAGGACTTTAACATGTGGCAGGACCGTTGGTTGAGCAAAGTAGAAGAATACTATACAACTGGCCTACAGGGCTACAAGCAACTACTCACGCAGTAAGCATAAATATCCTATAACGAGGATATTTAGATGCCAATCATTGAAATTGCAAAAATACAGGTACGCCGCGGCCAAGAGAGTCAGGGCCAAGTCCCACAATTGGCACCAGGCGAACTTGCTTGGGCAGAAGATACACAAAATCTTTACATTGGTAAGCGCATATCAGAAGGCGCAAACAATGACAACAACACACGAATTTTAACAGATAAAGATTTATCTAATGTATTTGCATCGGCATTGGGTGCTGTAAATTTCCTTAATACTTCAACACAGTATAGATTAAAAGATCGTCAATTCAAATATGGTGCTGGAGCAAATCAAACTCTAGCAACTACTGGAACATATTTTACCAAATTAGATAACTGGGTAAGTTTAACTGACTTTGCCCCAGGCGGCATTTGGCCACCTACTGGGCTTGATACCACTGCATTGTATAATGCATCGTACAATACAGTTGACATTACACAAATTTTAAAAAATGCAATCGGTGAAACTGGCATTGCCAATATTGGCGGTGGTGTAGTATTATCAACCAGCACAGACCTTACTGTTTCATATGCACCTCCACTGGGGCCATTAGCAATTAAAATTCCCGCAGGTACTTGGGTAGTGCAATCACCAGTTTACTTGCCGCCATATACAACATTGGTTGGCGAAGGTATTGGCATGACTACACTAATTTGGAGTAACTTTAATAATACAGTTTCTCCAATGTTCCAAACTGTTGACTCCAATGGTAAAACATTCAGTACAGGTATGTTCCCAGCAGGCAACGGACAAAATGCTAGAAATGTTACATTGAAAAATATGACATTGCAAGTTCCAGTTGGGTTGAACTCTACTGTAACTAATGCTATTTTAAGTTTAGATAATGCATCAAATGTATTAATTGAAAATGTATATTTTGGTAATGCCACAAATGATAATGTTATCAATGCTGTAAGCGGTGTTCAAATTAGAACCAGCTCAACACAGGTAACTGATTTAACAATGGCATACAGTGATAACATACAATTAAACAATTGCTGGTTCAATGGTATGGCTACTGGTATTACTAACTATGGCACTGTTAACAGAGCCATTATTGAAAATAGTAAATTCACTTGGTTGTATAATGGTATTAATTCTTACAATTATACTGCTCCATCATTGATTAATGGTGTAGCATCTAATAATAGATTTGAAAATATTGGTCTTGAAGCCATTGTTATTGGCGCCCCAGGATACCAAAAATATACATATTTTATCAGTGAAAATAATTCATATAGAAATGTTGGTAATAATTTTGTAAATGATACACAGCAATATACGACTGTGTTGAATTTCTATGATGCTGGTGGACAATCAATTAATGATTATTTTGATAGAATGCACAATTTAAATTTTGCATCTTCAGCTACCAGTACAGTTAACGTGGTAAACAGACATTGGTTGTCATCTGGTATATCTGCTAAAACTGGTTCAGTTATAAGAAAATATGTAAATGCACCTCTAGGAGGTGCTACTAGTGCAACAACTTCGTTGATCAATCTTCCAATGACTACTGAAGAATCAACAGCAGTGATCGATTATCAATTGTACAATGCCAACATGACTAGAAAAGGTCAGTTGACCATGAACATTTCTAATTCAGGAACGTTTGATGCATTCAGTGGACAATTTTATCCAAATGGATATGCCAGTGTTAGCGATACATACGTTTATACAGAAGCACAAGGTGGTGCTGGATATAACGAGATGTTAATGTTCTCTACCGATTTGAGCCGTTCACAACCAATTATTCAATTAAACCCAGTATATAATTATTTGTCTGGGTACTCACAAATTTTTGGACAAAATGTTAATACTGCAACATTCTATTTTGATCCATCAATTGCTAGTTTAATTACACCGTCATTTTTCCAAAACAATGTAACACAAGTTACATTTGAAGCAAGTAGTAATGTGTTCGGAACTACCAATACTGGAACAATAGCATCTTATGTAATTAGTGGAACAACAGTGGTTGCCACATTCGCACTTCCTATTAATGGACTTACAACAGGAACAGCGGCAACATTTGTCAATACAGTGGCTGGCGTACAACAACTCGCCACTTGGTCAAGTGCAACCAGTACAACTTTCAATTATTACAATTATCAGGATCCTAACCTTTCTTTAGATACTCCGTCATATGTTCAATATGCTACACTATCAGTAAATAACGATCCTAAGAAAACTTATTTAATTACTGGTACTAGCATATCAACTTCATCGGTTGCATTGACATTCCACACAACTTCGACTTATCTAGTTGGACCAAGCGATTTAATTTATGTCACTTTATATCCAGGAGTATACGGAAATTATGTTACACTAACATGTACCAGTGGAGACACATCGTTGTCTACTTGGTCACACTTTGTTTGTTCTATTGACCTATTAACGTAATTAATGTTTAGATTATCACCTGACGATAGAATTTCGTCGTGGGCTAACCTTCGCGCCCAATTAGAAAATTGCGAAGACCCTCTGCAAATGGTTGTTGATTTTTGGAGCGATGCTCCATACATTCCATACAACCATCATGTGGATCAATACAATAGGCCATCATGGCCTACGCCTTGGGAAATCATTGTGGAAAACAAATACGATGATTTTACTCGAGCGTTAATGATTGGTTACAGCCTTAAATTTACCGAAAGATTTAAAAATTCTGTAATAAAAATACATTGCCTTGTAGACAAGAGTGTTTCAGCATGTTACAATGTAGTTGATGTTGGTGGAGAATGGGTTTTAAACTACAAAGATAATGAACCCGTTCCGTCAGAAAATATACCCGATTCGTTTTTGGTAGAAAATATAGTGGTACTATGAGTATCGTGGTAAATATCTTTCTGACGCATTTTTAAAAAGAAAAACAAATATGATTACAGTGGTTAAACGCAACGGGGAGCGAGTCCCTTTAGATATTAGTAAGATACAGAGACAGGTAGCTCATGCTTGTAACGGGATTGATAACGTCAGTCCAAGCATGGTGGAGATTAAAGCGCAAATAGAATTGCATGACGGAATGACCACAGAGACTATTGATGAACTATTGCTTAAGGCCATGGTTGATTTGATAGATGAAACTGAAAACCCAGAAATTAATAATGTAAATTATCAATATGTGGCTGGTCGTCAGCGTGTTAGTATGCTACGCAAAGAAGTTTATGGCGACTATACTCCGCCCAAACTATATGACATCGTAGTAAAGAACGTAGAAGCTGGCATGTACACTCCTGCCCTACTGGAATGGTACACTAAAGAGGAATGGGACATTATCGACTTATTCATCGACCATGCCAAAGATGAAGAATACACTTATGCGGCCATTGCACAGTTAACTGAAAAATATTTGGTGCAAAATCGAGCCACCGGACAAATTTATGAAACCCCACAAGTGCGTTATGCTATTGCCGCCGCAACAGCGTTTCATAATGAATCAAAAGAAACGAGGTTAAAATATGTTAAAGAATACTACGAATGCGCTTCCGATGGCCATTTTACTTTGGCTACTCCTGTACTTGCTGGCCTGGGTACTACCACTAAGCAGTTTAGTAGTTGCGTACTTATTAGTAGTGACGATACTCTTGATAGCATCTTTGCTGCCGGAGAAATGATGGCCAAATATGCCTCGAAAAGGGCCGGAATTGGCCTAGAAATAGGTAGAATTCGCCCATTAGGCTCCCCGATTCGCAATGGAGAAATCAAGCATACGGGCTTGATACCCTTTTTAAAGAAATGGTTCGCAGATTTACGTAGTTGCAGTCAAGGTGGCATTAGAAATGCCAGTTGTACAGTTACATTGCCAGTTTGGCATGCTCAATTTGAAGATTTCATTGTGCTGAAAAATAACCAAGGCACCGATGAAACTCGTGTACGTCAAATGGATTACAGTATTGTGATCAACAAGATGTTCTGGAATCGCTATAAAAACAATCAAATGATTACTTTGTTTGATCCACATGAAGTTCCAGATTTGTATGAAGCCTATTATCGCAGTACTGAAGAGTTTGAACAACTATACTTAAACTATGAAAAGCATCCGACAATTAAAAAGAAAGTCGTATCGGCAGATGAGATATTCAAAAATCAAATCCTTAAAGAACGTACTGATACTGGGCGCATATATCTTGTCAATATCGACAATGTCATCAACCAGGGGCCGTTTGATACACAGTTTGACCCAATATATCAATCAAACTTATGCCAAGAGATACTTTTACCCACCAAGCCTTTCCAAAGAATTGAAGATCCAGAGGGACGCATTGCTCTTTGCACTCTTGGGTCAGTAAATTGGGGTGCATTTACTAATCCACAACAGATGCGTAAAGCATGTCGTATATTGGTACGCAGTTTAAGTAACTTGCTGAGTTATCAAGACTTCCTAAGTGTTCAAAGCCGAATGGCCAATCAAGAGTTTGAACCACTAGGCGTTGGTATTACTAACTTGGCCTACTGGCATGCCAAGCGCAGTTACAAATATGGTGCCACTGACGCATTGGCCGAAGTCAAGCGTTGGATGGAACATCAAGCATACTACCTTACCGAAGCAAGTGTTGAGCTTGCCCAAGATAGAGGCCCATGCACACGTAGTGAATATACTTACTACGGTAAGGGAGTATTTCCTTGGGAACGTCGCAGTAAAGGTGCTGACGAACTTACTGACTTTACACCTAGCATGGATTGGGAACCATTACGTGAACGTATGAAGCAGTATGGCATTCGTAATGCTACCCTAATGGCAGTTGCTCCAGTAGAATCCAGCTCAGTTGTTCTAAACTCCACCAACGGAATTGAAATGCCGATGGAATTGATTTCTGTGAAGGAATCAAAAGCTGGATCGTTTGTACAGGTAGTACCCGAGTACAAACGTTTGAAAAACAAATATCAACTCATGTGGGATCAGAAAGATTGTGTTGACTATTTAAAAACAGCCGCGGTATTGGCTGTGTATGTTGACCAATCATTGAGTACAAACACATTTTATAATCCAGCACAATTTAAAGATGGCAAAGTTCCTGGAACACTGATTGCTAAGAATTTAATGTTGGCCACCAAGTGGGGTTTGAAAACAATATACTATTCATTGATTAACAAGGTTGGTAGCAAGAACGTTTTAAATACTCAAAGCGATAGAACTTTGACCGCAGAACCTGTTACAGTATATGACGAACTGGAAGATGATTGTGAGGCATGTAAACTATAATGGCTTATTCCGATAAAGTTATTGATCACTATGAAAATCCAAGAAATGTGGGATCCTTTAAAAAGGGCGATCCTAATATTGGTGTAGGGCTCGTGGGGGCACCAAGTTGTGGAGATGTTCTCCAATTAAGTATAAAGGTAGACGAAGATGGTGTTATTAGAGATGCTCGTTTCAAGACATATGGATGTGGTTCAGCAATCGCCAGCTCGTCGTTGGTTACCGAGTGGGTTAAAGGCTTGCATATTGATGATGCTGTTAATCTTAGTAATTCCCAAATCGCCGAAGAACTAGCATTACCCCCAGTTAAGATTCACTGCTCAATCTTAGCAGAAGATGCCATTAAAGCCGCAGTAGAAGACTATAGAAAGAGACACAATGAGTAAAGAACAATACAATTTATCAACGCCTACAAATTATCTAAAACGTAAAATGTTTTTAGATGGAGCAGTTACCGTACAACGATTTGAAGAATACCGCCAACCCAAAGTTGCCAAGTTTGAAGAACTGGCACGTGGTTTCTTTTGGGTCCCAGAAGAAATTAGTCTTACCAAAGACAAAATGGATCACAAAGAAGCCAGCGATGCAGTTAAACACATCTTCACAAGCAATTTGTTACGTCAAACAGCATTAGATAGTATTCAAGGTCGAGCACCTAATCAAGTGTTTGGTCCTGTTGTTAGTATTCCAGAATTGGAATCACTAATTAGTAATTGGAGTTTCTTTGAAACAAATATTCACAGCAAGTCATATAGTCACATTATTCGTAATGTATATGGCGTGCCTAAAGAAGAATTTAACAAGATTCACGATACAAAAGAAATCGTAGACATGGCTGCTAATATTGGACGCTACTACGAAAATCTACATCAAATTAATTGTGCCAAAGAACTAGACGGATATATTGCAGAAGAAGATCACATTAAGGCAATTTGGTTGGCACTAAATGCCAGCTATGCGTTAGAAGCCTTCCGCTTTATGGTTTCATTTGCCACAAGTCTAGCAATGGTGGAAAACAAAATCTACATTGGTAATGGCAACATTATCAGTTTAATTTTACAAGATGAATTACTACATGCAGAATGGACTGCTTGGTTAATTAATCAAGTTATCAAAGAAGATGAACGTTTCATTAAAGCCAAAGAAGAATGTGAAGCTGAAGTGTACCAAATGTACATGGATGTTATTGCTGAAGAAAAATCTTGGGCCGACTATTTGTTTATCAAAGGTCCAGTTATTGGATTGAATGCAACTATCTTAAAAGACTTTGTGGACTATACCGCTTTTACAAGGTTGAAAGATATAGGTATTAAATATTTAGAAGACCATCCACGTAATAACCCTATTCCATGGTTTAATAAACACGTTAATATCAATAAGAAACAAACAGCACTACAAGAAAACGAATCAACTAACTATGTAATTGGCGTCATGAGCGACAATGTTAGTTACGATGAATTGCCAGATCTATAAGAGGAAATTATAATGTCAAAGGGAAGTAGACCTAGACCATATAGTGTCAGCCAAGAACAGTTTGGCAATAACTATGATGCAATTTTTGGAAAAAAGGAAAAGAATATGAATAAAGCAATCGTTTGGAGCAAATACAATTGCCCATTTTGTGACCAAGCAAAGGCACTGCTAAAATCAAAAGGTATTGCATTTGAAGAAAAGAAAATCGGTGATGGTTACACCCGAGAAGAATTACTAGAAGCTGTACCTAATGCTCGCACAGTCCCACAAATTTTCTTAGATGGCGAGTTAGTCGGTGGTTTCACTGAACTCAAGGCCCGTTTAAATGGATAACGAATTTGACAAGCTAAAAGAGGCTTTAGATAAAATAAAGCCTAATGAATTTGAATGGACAAGTGATCCAGCAACCATGGGCTTTTCTGCTCAGGAAACAGGGGAAACTGTTGATAATACAAAATTAACTACTGTAGATCTTTCTACTTTATCTGGTTTGTTCAACGGCCCTATTGGCAATATCACTATAAGTGGTGCTAGTGGATCAGGATCAATTTTGACTAGTAGCGGTTCTAATGGTACTTACTGGACAACGAATACTGGCCCATATACTATCGGTGCCGCGTATCCTAATAACAAATCAACTCTTGATGTTAATGGCGATGCTAATTTTGAAGGTGATATTAAGTGGAAAGGTCGTAGTTTAGGTCAGCTGTTGGAAACTATTGAAAAGCGACTGGCCATACTTACACCTAATCCGGATAAACTAGAACATTTTGAAGCATTACAAAAAGCATATAAACATTATAAAACTTTAGAAGCATTGTGTGAAGTGCCAACTAAAGATGACAACTCCTAACTCTGTAAAGGGTCGTAATAGTTACGACTCAACTAGTACTGGTGCATTAATTCCGTTTTTAAATCGGAACGTTACACCATATGCTACTGAAGCAGGCAGTATAAAATTTGAAATGGTCCCTGTTACCAAACAGAAGGACTTAATGATCAATCATGCTAGGATGTTTGCCCAGCAGGAGTACGATCGAATTATGGAATTAGTTTCTGTGCTGGAAAAACAAGCACAGCAGATTAAACGAAGATTGGAAGTTACTGATGCTGTCCATGGGGCAGTTTATCAGTTTCAACCAGTCATGGGTAACATCTATTGGTTAGTATGGGATATGCGAAAGCAACACACTCTATTAACGCAAATGGGACCCAATGATTGGAGCACTGCGGCTCCAGTGGACTACGAATACATGGCACAGGTCAAATACATGGGAGACCATACCTGGCTAGAATTAAATGAAAAGGACTAAAAATGTTACTAATAAATAAAGGTTATAAGCAGGGCGATGTGGTTAGTTTGAAACTAATCAACAGTGATGAATTAATTGCTGAATTTGAAAGTGAAACAGATGACACAATTAAAATTCGTCGTCCATTGGCATTGACAATGGCACAAGGCGGATTGGGTATGATGCCTTGGATGTTGCTAGGCAGTGATGAATTTATTACATTGAGTAAAACTCATGTTATGGCTGTCAGTGCTAGCAAGGCTGATGCGGCATCACAGTATACACAAGGTACAACAGGGATCGCGTTAAAATAATGGAAGTAATACACACCTCAGGAACATTAACACTGGATCCTAACCAGTTGTTCAACATGAATGGAATTGCAGAAAGTCTATATAAAATTAGACCATCTGATCCGTCATTACATGTGATTGGTGTGGACTTTACACTAGTTGGATTACAATGTAAAACTTCTGGTATCATCGATCCAGTTAACGAGCTTAAAGAAGCGGCTTCTAGGATTTATCACTATGCAATGCAGGCAGTTGTTCAACCAATTTGGACTGCATTGTATTCTTTGTACAATGCTTTGAAACGATTTGGACTTGCTGTTATAGATTTAAAAATACCTATTCCACATCTTAATCTTCATATTAGTGATTTGTTTAATCCAGATTTGTATAGTGTTATAGAAAAATTTGTCAAAGATTTATATCTAAAAGGCAAGGATAAAATTATTTCAATTTTAAATGCATTATCAATTCCGTATCCTTTGTTTAAAACAATCAATGCCATTGAAGAAGAAATACGATACATTGTAAAACATATTTGGTCCAGCTTGTGGGATCAATTGATGAAAAAAATTACATTGATTAAAGACTTAATCCAAACAGGTTTACGTTTATATGATTTAATCATATATAAGAAAATTATTTGGAGTGAAATTTGGAAAGTTGCTGTCGAACAAGCACTACAAACTATATTACATTATTTGAGTTCACCGCCTAGCATAGATGATATCAAACAAGCGGTTGTTGCATTTGCTAAAAAAGCATTAAACAAGGCAGAAGTAACTTATGAAGAAATTATGAAAACAATACATAATTTCAAACTACCAATTTTTGGAAGTCCTTTTGATTGGCTGTTTCCATTGAACCCACACGTAAATATTCCAGAGATTGATTTTAATAAAATTTTGGGCGACATTAAACTTTGGCTCAACAATTTTGTCATTAACATAATGCTCAAATTTATGAAAATCATCAAAAGAATTTTATCACTGTTTGGGATCGTTTTTCAATTGCCAAAGATTTCAATCCCAATTTCAGTGTGTGCCATTAGGACTCCCACATACGCATAATAATTTGACAAGATTGACAAAACTAGTTATACTATATTTGTCAACGCAAATTAAGGTTAAGGCGTTAAATATATATGTCCGGAGAGGTAAACCAACATAGTTGGTTGCTAGGGTGAGAGGCTCTAAGGTCAGGCGGAGACCATTACTTTTTGGATTCCGTCATTTATGGAGAAACGAATGAAGAAAATTATAGTAACATCATTGTTAGCACTAACAGCATTAACAGCATCTGCTCATGACGGCTGGCACCACGGCGGCGGACACTATGTTTACCGTCCAGGGTTTGGGTGGGTAGTTCCAGCAGTAGTCGGTGGAGTAATTGGGTATGAGATGGCTCGACCAGTACAGCCAAATGTTGTTGTAGTGCAACCACAGCCAGTAGCACCTGCTCCGGCAGTTGTTCCTCCTCCAGCACCAGCAGGTTTCCACTGGGAAGCCTTGTTAGATGCCACTTGTAATTGTTATAGGACTGTAGCAGTACAGAATTGATATGAAAGTTAAAAAATTAATCATGAAACTTAACAAGGCCGAACTTGAGCACAATCTCAAAAAAGCCAAAGAACTTTGGTTTAAATTGTTAAAGAAAAGCATTAAAGGTAAACACACAGAGGCAGTTAGATAATTAACTGTTAGTTAAGACTGTATGAAGTGGATTGAAAAGGATTCAAGACGCCGGTTCGAATCCGGCCAGGTCCACCAAAAGAGAATTGACACGGTGTACAACGTGCATCACTGAGTAATCAAATGGTTTGGACATTGAGCCGAAATTCAGTTTTCTTTTGATGGGCCTGCTCTGGTAATCGATTGGGTCAAGAGTAATGAAATGGACAGTCCGGCAATGTAGAAGCCGTTAGGATTGGGGTAACCCGGTCGAAGACACAAAACCTTTAAATGCAAATGATGAAGCATTTTTGATGGCCGCCTAAATCGGCTATCGGGGTAAGACATACCTCGCAACAGAAACTCAAGAACCCGCTTCGGCGGGTTTCTTTTTGATTGACAATACCAAAAAACTACTGTATAATAAGGACTTACTAACAACTACTTTAATTGTACTATGGACATTCAATTAAACATTAGACAAGGCGCAACCAAAGAATTCGTAGGCATGATAGTTAAGTTTTTTGAACAGGAACTCAAGCTCAAAAACAGTTCCTGGACTTTGGATGTGCGCACCAAACGGGGCATGCGGCTTGAAGGAACACGAGGATGCGTTACCTATGTAGGCCCAAAATATCTAATAATGCTTGTGGATTCCGGCTTGGATCTCGAGAGGTTGGTGCTTACTATTGCACACGAAATGGTCCATGTCAAACAATATGCCCGAGGGCAAATCAAACACAAATTGGGCGGTAAAACCTATTACTGGATGGGCAAGCAGACCCGTAAGAAGTATTTTGAACAACCTTGGGAAATAGAGGCGTTCAGCAAGGAGCGCAATTTGGCAAATAAAATATTCCAAATTATCAACAAATAATCAGAAATCTGTGCTATAATTAAATTTTAAACACTTAGAGGATATATGAAAAAAGTTCTTTTAGCAGTTGCTCTTGGTATTGCATTTGCTGGCGCAGTCGATGCCAAACCCGGCCAAGGTGGCGGAGGTGGGCGCAGTTTTAGTGCGCCCAGTGCTCCGAGTAGGGGTAGTTTTAGTTCACTGGGTCCTGTACATCCTACAGCATTGCCCAGTCCTAGTAAAGGTAGTTTTAGTGCCGCACCTGCTCCTAGCCCACAGAAAGGCAGTTTCAGTGCGCCACAGCAAACTACAACTCGTACAACTACTACGGTGAGTCGCACTTACTCAAGTCGTTATGTTAGCCCAGGCGGCTACTATGGCGGTTGGGGTATGGGTTATCATTACAGTAACGGCCTAATGACCGGGTTAATCATCGGTAGCATGATGCACCCATATGGTACTGTGATGTATACCGGTCCAGGCATGTATGCCAACAATGCAGTCCTGTATCCAAACGGACAGGTTGTTAACCAACAAGGCTATGTAGTTGGTACATACGCTGGTGGGCAGTTTAACCCAATTCAAAATGGACCAATGGTAGCACAACCTGCTCCTGCCGATGCTGGCGCACAGCCTGTACAGCAACAACCACAGGTTGTCTATGTTGAAAAACCAGGTCCAACCGCCGGTGAGATCTTTGGCTATACATTAGCCGGTATTCTTATCTTAATTTTGTTATTTGCTATTATAGGG
>Ga0007876_1000345_pt1 | contig 18470 bp, 17 predicted proteins | sample CryBogCBH24Aug09_FD_70958 | JGI IMG/M metagenome (GOLD analysis project Ga0007876, IMG submission 70958) | Freshwater microbial communities from Crystal Bog, Wisconsin, USA - CBH24Aug09 | ecosystem: Environmental > Aquatic > Freshwater > Lake | place: Crystal Bog, Wisconsin, USA | collected...
GTTTCTTTCATGGGCGAAGTTCGTTCTTTTATGGCTTCTTTTAACAACACAACTACTGCGGTAGCTGATTCTGCACCTGCGGCAAGTGCAAGTCAGGTTACAGTTACTGCTACTGATGCCACAATCGCACCAACAGTAGTTACAACAAGCGTTGCTTCAGTTGCTGTTCCTGACCAATCGGTTGCAACTGTAACAACGCCAGTTAGCCAGTAAAATCAATTATCTTGTGTGATGCCAGGATTTTGACGTTTTGAGGGGGCAGGGCTACCGAAGTTTTCTTTTGTAGCCGCATCATCTGCCTCCTCATCCCATCGGAGTTTAATGATGAAACTTTATGTAGCTAACTGTTCTAAGCAAGAATTTCACTTCACCTATATGTTGCCTGAAAACCCAAGACCGTTTTCACATCATATTCGTGCAGGTTCGCAAATTGAAATACCTGGTGCTAAAGAAGATATTGACTTTATCATCAAGCAACATTCAATTTATGGCATGAAAAAAATTGAAGAAATTGGAAAAGGCTTTACAAATCTAGCGTATCGCATTGACAAACCCATTAGTATTAGTGCAATTGAGCAAGGATTAAATCAATCTGAGCAAGAAATGATTGACAGGGCTTTAGAAGCAAGGAAAATAACGGCAGTAGCATCTGACAAGATTATTGCTGATAAAGCCCAAGAGATGGGTTTAAAGATCAAATCGGGGCTAGAAGTAGAGATTACCGAAGAAAAGAAAAACTTGGCGGATACTGATGCCAAATTTGAGCAAACAATTGAGGTCGTTAAAGAGAATACTACGCCAATCAAGGGTAGAGGAAGACCCCGCAAATCTTGATAAAATAAAATTATGAGTGACCCCATTACAAACCCGCCATCCCTTACAGGTTTCGTTGCTTGGTCGCAAGCAGTAATGGGGCTTACTTCAGCCGTAATTAGCCCAACAGACCCAGGTTATGCGTATGCGTACCAAATTGCCTTGGATATTGTTCCTCAAGATTTCTTGGTTCAAGTTCCAGATATTTATACGCTAACGGTTTACAACTGGGCGGGTTCTCAACTTCTCCAGTTCCAACAGGATTACGCAGGTCAAAACTTCTTTGCAAATGCAAGACAAGGCTACGGAATCAATAATTTCACCGCAGGAGTGATTAGTTCAGCCTCTGACGTATCAACAAGCGAATCCATAACTATTGGCAAGGGACTGCAAAACCTGCAACTGATGGATTTACAAAGAATTAAAGACCCATACGGTAGGACTGCATTAGGATTTATGCAATCCATCGGTACATTGTGGGGTTTAACTTGAAACTGAACATCGGAGTTTTAGAAGTTCCAGAATTGGATTCGGACAAAACAAGCTACGATGTTGCCGTAATTCTTGAAGAAAAATACGGTTTGTTTTCGGTTTATGCCGATCAATATGCCGAAGTAATGGCTCAACACATTAGCGAAGATGTGGCGGGTTCAATGGAAACTTTCCTAATGACAGGTCGATTTCCTGCTGAACCATTGCCACAAGCCGCCGATGCAATTGGAAAAGATTTCCAGAAGTTTATTTACACCAGGGAAGTCGAATCTGTTGGAATACCAGGCGTACCAACTCAAGCGGCTTTGATGGGCGTAAACAAGCGATTAAAGACAAAAAAAGGTGCAAGAAGACCGTCTTTCATAGATTCAGGAATCTTGGAATCCTCATTAAAAGCGTGGTTTGAATAATGGCAACAGTAGCTGAAACAATTACCGCAAAGACCCAATTGGGTTCTGGTTTGCAAGATGGGGTAAATACCTTATCGGGCAATGAAACGGTTACTTTTACCCTTTATGTAAAACTAATACTTCCATTAGACGGTTACGTTTTTTGGGTTAATGCAAGTCTTTTAAACGATTCAGCGATTTATAACGCCCTTACTTATGGGTTTGCTGAGTTTGACAATAAGGGTTCTACCCTACCCGCTAGGCAGTTAAATGTAAAAGGTTCATTTCATTTTAATACTGATATGCACCAAAGGGATGACAGATATACGGCTTATAACCATATTCTGTTTACTTCCATGCAGATTATTCAGGACTTTAACCTGACAAGCCCAAATCTAATTTATGTGGCTACTTATGAAGGCGTTCAGTTTGCCTTTAGTCGCAAAGACAACTATTACAAACAAGCCGATTTGTATCATTACAGGGGTGATGCGCTTTACTCCATTATGGATACGCAGTTAATCAATTCAATGACAGGATTTGATACAAATAGCGTTATTGTTAGTAATAGTTTGCCGATTTGGTTAACCTTGAATCAATTTTTCCCAATGTATCCAAGCTATTTGGTGGGGCAAAACTTAGCGCCCCCTTATGCTTCAATTGATATTGATCCAAGGCAAACAACGGCAATTCAACAATTTCCTTTGATTAATTCAGAATCAAATCCAAGTCAATTGGTTCACGATACGGTCAAAATTACTATTTATGGTTTGCGCAATCACGATGCTTTGAATTTTGCAAATTATGTGTTCCAATATAGCCAAAATACTGATAATATCGGTATTATGAATATGCCAGTTATTCAGGATGAAAAAGAAACTCAGCCCGAATTTGGCATTATTGCGATGAAAAAATCAATCACTTTTGAAGTGAGTTATTACCAATCAACTGTTAATAATATTGCTCAAAAAGCCATTGAAAGTGCATTTATGTCGTTTACGGTTAATTAATTTAAAGGAGAATCAAAATGGCAGTAGGACAAGGACAACCATCAGTAATTAATGGTGCAACAATCACAGGCAGAGGAATTAAAAATGTCCTCAACATTTCAACAAATACATTAGTAAAAGGCTCACAAGGTCGCATTGCTAACGTAAACGTAACTACCGCAGGTTCTGCGGCAGGTGCAGTTTATGATGCCGCTTCTGTTGCAAGTATTACTACTGCAACCGCCGCATCCAAATTAGTTGCAGTCATTCCAAACACAGTTGGCGCATACTCATTTGATTTTCCATGCCTTACAGGTATCGTAGTTGAGCCTGGAACTGGTCAAGTTGTTTCTGTAAGCTACAACTAATTAAGGAGGCATCATGCCTAATATTGTTAATGTTTCGGTCACTCAGCAAGTTGCGAGTGCGCCATCGACTTTGCAAAGAACAGGGGCAATTGTTAGCCAAGGTGGTACGACCCTGGCTTCGGGTACTACGCAATTATTGACTTCAGTTAGCGGTTTAAATAGCATTTTAAGTGGTGCTATTACTCTTTCCGCTATGACTTGGAGTGCAAACGTAGTATCAGCAACAACTGCAACTCCTCATGGTATTCCAAATGGTCAAATAGTATCTGCAATAATTACTGGCGTAACTCCAAGTGGTTACAACGGCACTTATCAGATTACTTCAACTGGTGCTAATACATTTACTTATGCTTTAAGCGTTAATCCTGGTAGTTCAACTGTTCAGGGTGCGGTTACTTTGTCCGATGTTTCAGAATTGGTTGCACAAGTTACAACTTATTTTGCACAGGGCACAGGTAATGCGGTTTATGTATTAGAACTTGGAACTGGTTCACCTGCGGCGGGTGTAACGGCTTTAGAAGCCTACATTGCTAATCCAACGGTTAAGTTTTATAGTTACTTATTACCTGCGCAATGGGACGTAGAAACAACTGCGCCAACAATGGCTAGATTGTATGTAAGTACAACTTCTGAGTTATATTTCTATGTAACTACAACAACTGCTACTTATAGCAATTGGGCGGGGATCAAATCAGTATTTGCGACACTTCAAACGCCAACTGCTCCAGTTACAGAATTTGATGCGGCGGCAATGTTTGCTGTTACTCTGGGATACAACCCTGGTAGTTCAAATTTGGCTTCACCGCTTGAATACACATTCTTATATGGTGTAACTCCTTATTCAACTTTAACATCAGCCCAACAAACTTCTTTAAGTGCGGCAGGTGTAAATTGGGTTGGAACAGGCGCACAAGGTCAAATTAGCAATACTTTGATTCAAACTGGTAGTTTCATGGATTTAAACCCATTTAATTACTGGTATTGCGTTGATTGGTTGTCTATCAATGTGGCAATTTCTCTTTCCGCCGCAATTATCAACGGTAGCAATACACCAACAAATCCTTTGTATTACAACCAAGCAGGTATAAATACCTTGCAAAAAGTTGCACAAGCTACGGTTAATAGTGGTATTTCTTTTGGTTTAATACTTTCACCCGCAACGGTCAATGCAGTATCATTCCAAACGTATATTACTCAAAACCCAAGCAACTATGCGGCAGGTATTTATAACGGTCTAAGTTGCACATTTGTGCCACTCAGAGGATTTACATCTATTACCATTTACTTGACTGCAAGTAATATTCCAGTTTAAGGAGCAATAAATGTCAAATCCCCAAGTCGTACAAGGTACACTAAATAGACTACTTGCAAGCGTAGTATTTGCCAACTTTACCAACCTAAACGTAACTTCTGCTTACCTTGCAAAAGAAGCGATTAGCCTTGGTTTTGATGGCGACACTTCCCAGTTGATTGGCACTTTAACAGGTGCGGTTACAAGCCCAGAGCCTTACATTTACGGCACAGTAACCATGCACTTGTTAAGAACCCAAGCACTTGGAAACGCATACAAGCAACAAATTGAAACAAACACAACAATGGGTTCAGTTACTGTAATACCTGATTCTGTTGCTTTGAGTTCGTTCCAGTTGAACAATTGTGTTTTATCAAGTATTCAAGAAGTAGCTTTTGACGGTACACAAGCGGGTTTAATCGTTCGTTTGCGTGGCGTTTATAGTATCAACTCAAGTTTATTTGCAATCGGTTAAAAAGGATAAATTGTGAAAATCGACAGAAATCTGAACCTAGTGATGCAAGTTCAGACTGGTCGAAACGGATTGGTTTATATTCATTCCGCTTCAATTAGTCGATCTGTATTTGAGCAGTTTTACCTTGAATTGGGCAAAGTATTTAGTCAATGCTTTGATTCAATTAACCAGGCGCACTTGGCTTTATCTGCTCCCCAACTTGCTTATCCTGCTTTGAAGTCTTTGGCTATAAAAGCAGGTAATTGGGATGGAAATGGTGGCGTTAAGTTTGGTTTGATTAATGAAATAGTCAGATTAACTAACGTCATTATGAGTACAGAAAAAGGATGGGAAACAATTCCTTTTGATGTAGCGGTGAAAAGAGAAATCTTGGACGAAGATGAAGAAGCCGAAACTCTTTCATCTTTGGTTTTTTTTACTGCAATCTCCAAGGTTGCTCCGAAGGATTTGAAAAATTCTTTCTTGGAGATGGCAGGAGCGTTACGAAATTGGGAAATTTCATCCTTGGACTGTACGGCGTTTCAGAATGGCTTGCCGATACAGACAAAGCCAGAAACTACTGGCAAGAAGGCGAAGGAATCATCGGTCATTGCCTAGAAAAGTTAAGTAATGCCTGGTTTGGTGAGTTCATCAAGGAAAGCGGCGGCAAATGGACAGATGCTAATGAATATAGGAATCGTCATTTAATAAAAGCAATCAGTAATAGATCACTTTTTTAAAAGAGAGAAAAATGGCAACCAAAAGTGTTATTCAGATTGACGTTTTAGACGAATCTTTTAAGAAATTTCAACAAGCATTTGATAAATATCAAGCCGCACTTAAAAAGATGCCTGGTGATTGGCAAAAGGTCAATCAAACATCAGCAGGTGGCGCACAAACGCTAAATAAACACCTGGAAAAATCGTTAAAGAATTTGCAAGAATTTGATAAAAAAGTCAAAGATGCAAACAAAGATTTAAAAGAAACCGAGAAATCCACAAGTAACATTGCCCAAAACTTGGCTAATAGCGTTGTTTCGCTTGCCAGATGGGTTACGCTAGGTTCAATTGGCGGTGGCTTTGGATTGGGCGCATTAGGCGCAAGCGCAAGCGATTACCGCAGACAAGCGCAAGGATTGGGTATTTCTACTGGCGGATTAAGAGCCGCAAACGTCAATTTGGGGCGTTATATCAACCCAGGACAGGTTTTAAGCAACATAGCAGACATTCAGTCAGACTTATCAAGAAGACCGATTTTGAGCCGTTTAGGGCTTGGTGCAGGGCAAAATGCGGAACAAGCATTGCCAACAATTATCACCAATGCCATCAAGCTATTTAATCAGGGAGGAAAAACCCCTCAATTTGCAACGGCAATGGGTCTTAATCAAATTTTTAGCATGGAAGAATTGCGCCGTTTGTCTTCACTCAGCCAAAAAGAATTACAAGAAACTTTTAAAAAATTAAAACAAGACAGGGATACATTATCGGTTGATGATGAAACAAGTCGCAAATGGCAGAATTTTTGGGTTCAGCTTAAACGATCTGGTAATGATCTTGAAACCAAATTAATTGACAAACTGGTTGCCCTTGCACCTGCTTTTGAAAAGTTGTCAGAAGGTATTACAAAGTTTATAACCAGTTTACTTGATAGCCCAAAACTTAAAGTTTGGATTGAAAATTTAGGTTCAAAAATTGAAGATTTTGGTAAATATTTAACTTCGCCTGAGTTTCAACAAGATATTGAAGACTTTTACGAGAATGTAAAAAACTTTGGTTTGGCTTTAAAAAGCGTTACCGATTACATTCAAGATTTCTTCAAAACGCCTGAACAACGCAATGCAGAATTGAAGGCGCAAGGGAAATTAACGCCAGAAACAATGAATCTTTCATTTGGGCAACAAGCAAAACAATTAGCCCATGATTATTTGGGTTATCACATATCAGATAAAGATGATCCAAAAACAAAAGCCTTTAAAGAGGAAATGGCAAAAGGCGGTGTTGACAGAACCAAAGCATACGAATTTTTAAGGCAAATTGAAACGCAAAAAGGTTTGCCTCCTGGTATTCTCGATATGATCTGGATGGCGGAATCCAGTCGTGGTAAAAATATGCTTTCACCCAAGGGTGCAATGGGGCATTTTGGATTTATGCCAAAAACTGCTCAAGAATATGGATTGTCAAATCCTAATGATTTTGCAAGTTCAGCAGATGCGGCGGCAAGAAAAATAAAACAATTGATTCAGTATTATCATGGCAATGTACCTGATGCGTTAGCCGCCTACAATTGGGGTGAGGGTAATTTAAATCAATTCCTTAGTGGCAAACCAGGGCTTAAATTGCCTCAAGAAACTGCGGGATATTTAGGTAAATTTGGTTATCAAGTCAATGTCAATAACGCATCTGGTGGCGATTTGGTTATTACAACCAATGCAATGAAGTGAGGATTAAATGAGTTCTTTTGGTCAAACTGCATTTCAAACCGCATACGAAATATCGCCGATTATTTTGCAAAACGGAATTGCTCAGTTTATTCCTGGTGGATTATTGCCAATTACTGTTTTGACAGAAATGTTTGATATTCCAGGAATTGAGGAAGGTCAATTTTTTGCACATTACAAACCTTTGCCTGGAAGCACGTTAGCAGATTGGTCAATAGCTGAATATCCATTTTTTAGTTTGCAAATGGCGGCTAATGCGGTCGTTCAGATGCCTTTAAAAGTTAGTATGCTAATGGTTTGCCCTGCGCAAAATGATGGCGGTTATTTAATCAAGCAAGCTATTTTGACTGCTTTACAAACAGAAATTCAAACTCACATATCTCAAGGCGGAACATTTACGGTTATTACCCCCGCTTACACCTACACCAATTGCCTTTTAACAGGTATCAGGGACGTTAGTAGCGCAGGTGACAAGCAAGTACAACTGATGTATCAATGGGACTTTGTACAACCTTTAATTACCGTTACTGGCGCATTACAGGTTTTGGGGTCGCTATTGCAGAACATTGGTGCAGGTAATCCAGTACCTACTAATATAACTTCTACTGCATCAAGTTGGTAATATGACTACATTCGTTGCATTTAATCCATCTCCAAATCAGCCATTTCAATTTAATCCTACTTTGGATGGTCAAACGTACATTGCAACTTGTACTTGGAATGTTTATGGGCAAAGGTATTACGTCAATATTTATAACAATTTTAGGACTTTAATCGTTAGCAGACCAATTATTTCATCTCCTGATGATTATGATATTAATTTAGTGTTTGGTTATTTCACAACTTCAACTTTGGTTTATAGGGCAAGTAGTGGAAACTTTGAGATTAATCCATAAATGCGTTTTTATAATATTGTCATTAGTCCTGGAGAACAAAGTCAAACGGCTTTTTTACCTATAACCTATTCTTCAATGGTTATGCCTGGTATTGTTCCAACTGGATTAGACAATACATCAGCACTTAGAGTTGATTTAGATATTTTTCAAACCTGGTATCACCAACCCGCACAAATTGGAACAGTCAGGATTTATGGCGTTTCATTTCAAGATTTAAATCAATGGGCAAATTTTAACGGCGCAAAAATTCAAATTTCTGTTGGAATGTCGGCAGGTTTACCTTTTGCAGATCAATTTCAAGCAGGTTTGATTATTGATGGAACAATACTTCAATCTTTTGGCAATTGGCAAGGAACACAAGTTGTTCTTAATTTACAGGTAGCACCTGCAACTTATAACCCAAGTGCTAATGCCAAGATTATTTTGGATTGGAAAGTTGGTCAACCCTTACAGTCAGCAGTTGAAAGTGCTTTATCAATATCTTATCCAGGCGTTCCAGTTTATGGTTCATTCAGCCCAAATCTTGTATATACAGAAAATGTAACTGGTTACTATCCTAATCTGGAATCATTTTGCAAATGGGTTAACGACACTAGCAAAAATATTATCAAATTACCCAATTATTTTGGTGCAAGTGTGGCTAATTCTGCTACTGGTTTTGTTTTGAGAGATGGCACAACACCTACAACAGAATCAGCAGTTGTCAATTATTGGGACTTGATTGGTAATATTACTTGGATTGATTTAGCTACTGTTCAAGCAAAATTGGTTATGAGGGCGGATTTGAATATTGGAGATAGTATTATTTTTCCTGCGGGAAGCCCAATTACAAATACAGTTGCAAGTTTTTCTCAATATCGAAATCTTGTTTCTTTTGATGGCATTTTTACAATAACTCAAATACGTCATGTTGGAAATAGCCGTCAAGCAGATGCAAATAGTTGGGTTACTATTATTGATTGCGTTATTCCTGGTGTAGATTTAACATTGGGTGAATTATGAGCCAGGCACAAAAAACCTCTTTTGCAAGGTCGATGAATGAATTTTCTCAACAAAAGATTGAGAATAATATTAATTCGCTTGGAAAAATATTGCCTTGTTCGGTCGTTTCCGTTGAAGGGGCAATCGTTACGGTAAATTTTGAGGTTTACAGTACATTAAATACCCCATTACCCCCAGTAACTTGCGCAACGATTGGTAGCCAATATATTCGTACACCCATACAAGTAGGCGATTTGGGAATTTGTATTTCGGCAGATGTTCGACTTGGTGGTATTAATGGTTTAGGGGCAGGATTAGCCCCATTAGATTCACCTGCAAGCAATTTGGGTGCTTTGGTATTTGTTCCAATTGGAAGTGCTTTGTGGGAAGAAGTAAACCCATTGGCGGTGGTTATTCAAGCACCAGATGGGGCAAGTCTTTCGGATACCGCAGGTGACAATTCTATTGTGGTCACAAATAATGGTATCCAAGTATCTAGTTCAACAAACCTTACTTTATCGGTCGGTTCTAATACAATCTCAATAACATCATCGGGAATAAGTATTACTGGTACTTTGACTATAAACGGTAAACCATTCTTGTCGCACGAACATACTGGAGTTACCACAGGAAGCGGTGTTTCAGGAGGAGTATCACCATGAGAAGCTACGGACAAGATCAAAACGGCAATTGGGTAGAAATTACCGAAACGTCATACATTTGGTTGGCAACATTAATTCAAACTTTGCGCCTAACCCAAGGGGAAAGCCCAGTTTATGGAAATTACGGCATACCAGGTCAAAATTCTGTTATGACCCAAATTGCGCCTGATGTTGCCTTAAATAGAACACAATCTCAATTCGCACCTTATTTTGCAAGTTTGACAATTCTTAGACAACAAAATGCAACGCAACCAACTTACAATATTAAGGCGGTTTTCAAAAATGGAACGACAATCCAAACTACGGTAGTGAGTTAAAAAATGGCACAACTAACAACGGCAGGTGCAGTACCAACTAGCCCAACGGATTTATTAAATGAAGAAATAGCGGCGGCAACTGCATTATCTCCAGGCTTGACCGCAAATTTACCTGGTTCACTTGTCGAAGATATGGCATCTACCGCAGTAGGTGCAGTAGTTATTCAAGACCAAGCATTTGTTGACTTGGTTAATTCGATTTCACCCTATACTGCAAACCCATTTATTCTTTACGAATTGGGTGCTGTTTATGGCGTTACGCAAGGTGTAGGAAGTAATACATCGGTTTATGTAACTTTCATCGGAACGCCTGGATTTGTGATTAGCGCAGGATTTATTGTTTCTGATGGAACTTATCAATACACAGTTCAAGATGGAGGAATTGTTTCTGCAAGCGGTCAAAGTTCTGCCCTTTACTGTTTGGCTAATAATGCAGGTTCTTGGGCAGTTCCAATTGGTACGGTCACAACCATCATTACTTCCATACCATCAGGAGTTACCCTAACTTGTACAAATGAATCTGCGGGAGTTCCAGGAGCAACTTCTCAAACAATTCAAAGTTATCAGGCTCAAGTAATTCAGGCAGGGCAAGCAATTGCCACAGGTATGCCAACATTCCTAAAAACTCAACTTCAGAAAGTATCTGGAGTTCAGCCAAATCTGATTTCTGTACGTCAGCCAACATCTGGTACAGCTTGGGAAATTATTGTTGGCGGTGGTGATCCTTACGAAGTGGCAAATGCCATTTATACAGGATTATTTGATATTTCTAATTTGGTTGGTTCTACTTTTCAAGTAACTAACATAACAAACGCATACCCCGCCGTTGTGACGATTAATCTGAATCATGGCTACACAACTGGTCAAGTCGTTCAAATTACTGGCGAAACTGGAATGTCAAACGTCAATGGCAATAATTTTGTTGCTATCGTTGTTGATGAAAAAACTTTTAGTCTTAATGTAAAAATTTCAACCATAACTTGGTCAGGCGGAACAGTTACGGTTACAACGGCTTCTCCTCATGGGTTGCCAACTGGAACAACTTCTGGAACAATTTATGGATGTACCCCAACGGCATACAACGGTTCGTACACATTCACAAGAACAGGCGCAAGCACTTTTACTTATCCTTTGGCATCAAACCCTGGAACTATTACGGTTTTAGGTTATACGCCCTTTGATTCAGCTTCTCAGGGCGCTTGGACAAGTGGGGGTGTGGTAACTCCTAATTTTAGGAATGTAACGGTATCAATCAATAATTATCCTGATACCTACAATATTACTTTTGTCAATCCTCCTCCTCAAACGGTAACGGTTACATTGCTTTGGAATACTATTGCGGTTAACTATGTATCAACAACTGCAATTGCTTCTAGTGGCATACCTGCAATTGTTGCGTACATTAATTCAATTCCAGTAGGGCAACCAATTAGTATTTTTGATTTACAAACGGCATTTACGACTGCGGTAGCTACATTATTAAATGTCAGTCTAATTTCAGAAATGCAATTCACAATAACAATCAACGGAATAACAACTTCTCCATCAAGTGGTCAAGGCGTTATTTATGGTGATCCTGAAAGTTATTTTGAAACTACTAATGGTTTGGTAACTATTACACAAGTATGATTTCGCAAATACTACCTTCTTATCTTTACCAACAATACCAGGGGGGTAGTTCGCCCCCTATTTATACAAATGGAGATTCTGCTATTGCAGGATTTGGTATTGCGGGAGAAGCTATTGCAGGTGCGAGTTCATTAGTTCAACCAGTTCCTTATGTTCAATCGTTTTTTGATGCTTATAACGCAACTTCGCAAAATTATTTAGATCAAGTTAATTCACTTAATTTGCCAATTTACACAAAATTAAGTTATCCATTGTTAGATTGGGTTGGAAATTCTTTATATGGTCAACCCCGCCCTTCTTTGACTTTGAACAATATTCAATTGGTTGGTGGTGTTTATAACGCTGATTTGTATGATACGCAAGTTTACAATAACGCAAAAATTCAAATTAGTGGTATTGCAATTACTGCTATTAGTTGGACAAATGGAGTTGTCACAATAACAACTTCAACGTCAATTGGAGTTCCAACAGGAGTTCAATTTATTGGATATATTTATGGATGTACTCCAAATGCCTATAACGGACTTTATCAATGCACACAAACTGGTACTTATACCTTTACTTATAATTTATTAAATAATCCTGGTAATGAAACTGTTTTAGGAATTGTTCAATTATCTGCTGAAACGGCTAGTGATGATATATATCAAAGATGTATTACTTGGAATTTCTACAAAGGCGATGGCTTCCAGTTTAATATTAATTGGCTTAAACGAAGAATAATAAGATTTTTAACAGGCTTAAATGGCATTGCACCTACGATTGATAACACCTACAATGTCAGCGTAACTTTTCAATCTGGAAACAATGTTCTAATCACAATTCCAAATACTTATGAATCATCGGTAGCTATTTATTTGGCATCTGCTTTAAATTCAGGAGTATTACAATTGCCATTCCAGTACATTTTTACAATTGCTTATTAAAGGGTTAGTATGTCTGTTTTAATATTTGCTAACAACGCTAAAACAACCCTATCAAGTGCGTTGACCAATTCGGCAACTACTGTAAATGTAGCATCAGGCACAGGATCATTATTTCCTAGCCCAACAGGTACTCAATATTTTGTTTTGACTTTGGTTGATGCGGCAACTGGTTTGCTTAATGAAATTATGTGGTGTACTTATAGATCGGGAGATTCCTTAACGGTTATTCGTGGTCAAGAAGGTACAACTGCAAAATCTTGGTTACTTGGCGATTATGTAAATTGTTTTCCAACTGCGGGTACGCAAGCCACTTTTGTTCAACCTGACCAAGTACAACAAGGCATTTATGGTTTTGCAATGGCATCAGGTACAGTTAACGCATTGAGCGCAACAGTAGCATCTGATTTAACTTCAATGCCCGATGGTATGCCAATGATTGTCGAATCAAGTGGAGCAAATACTGGTGCGGTTACTTTAAATTTAACGATGGGAAGCACTATTACTGGTGTTTTTCCAATAGTTAAAGGTTCAAACAGCGCATTGGTTGCGGGTGATATACCAATTGCAGGTTATCCAATTCAGCTTAATTGGTCAGCAACTCTCAATTCTTGGGTAATGCAAAATCCCGCATTAGGTATTGATACGATTCCAACTGGCGTAATTTTTACTTTTCCTTGCACAACTGCACCCGCAGGATATTTAATTACCGAAGGTCAATTAATTTCAAGAACGACTTATGCAAAACTTTGGGCATTTGCCCAGTCATCAGGCAATATTGCGGCAAGTGATGGCGCATGGGTGCAGGGGCAATTTAGTCCTGGCGATGGTTCTACAACTTTCAGGCTTCCGCAATTGGGTGGTTATTTCATTCGTACATTAGATAATGGAAATGGAATAGACACAGGACGTTCTATTGGAACAGTACAAGGCGGTCAAAATGTGTCGCATACTCACACAGCGACTTCTACTTCTGTTGTATCAGATGGTGGTCACAACCATACAAACAATTTGCCAACAACATGGGCTTCAGGTGATTCTGGTGGTATTACATTCTTCTCAGGTAGTGCCCGTGGTAGTGTTTCTTATGGAGACAATCCCGCATTTACTGGAATTACGGTTGCAACATCAACAACCAATGCTTCTCAAGGCGGTTCTGAAACAAGACCTATCAACATTGCTTATCTATATTGCATCAAGTATTAAGGAGTTATCATGTCAACATTTAATTATGGAAGCCCAATTACAGGCACATTAGCGACAACAACTGCCGTTGCGACAGTTCCTAATACGCCATTTCCTTTAACTATTGTTCTAAATTCTGCCGCAGGTGGTAGATCAATTCAATTGTCGGTTGACAATGGAGCAACTTATTATTCAGCAGTAACACCAACAGCTACGCAAACAAGCCAAATTTATTACGTTTTGACTTTTCCAGTTACCAATATTAAATTTACTGGTGCGGCTAACGACACTTATTCAATTTTGTCTTAATGTATAACTTAACCCTTTTATTTGCAAATCAGGCGCAAACAACGCTTGCGTTGCCAGTTTCCAGTACATCTGAGACTATTCAAGTCGCAAGTGGTACAGGTTCTTTTTTCCCTGCGCCTGGTGAAAATCAAGGGTTGTTATTAACTTTAGTTAATGCGACAAATCAATTAATTGTTGAAATTGTTCTTTGCACAAATATAACAGGCGATATTCTTACTGTTCAAAGAGCGCAAGAAAATACGGTTGCACAATCATGGAGTAGAGGTGATTTTGTCATCAATATGATGACTTCTGGAACTGCAAACACTTTTCCACAATTGTATGGATTGAAAAATCAACTTTACAGCGCATCTTTTATTAGCATGGCAACCGAAAATGGGCAGGTCACGACTTTGCCAGTTAATGCCAATGACTTGGCAAATAAGCAATATGTTGATTCAGTTAGCGGTGCATCAGCTTCTAAATATGAATGTCAATGCGCAACAACTGCAAATATTACTCTTTCAGGCTTGCAAACGCTTGATGGATACACAACTTTAGCCAACGATAGGGTATTGGTCAAAAACCAAAACAACAATGCTTATAACGGTATTTGGGTTGCTAGTACGACTGCTTGGTTTAGATCAAATGACATGGACAATTGGGCGCAAGTTCCAGGTGCTACAACTTTTGTACAAAATGGCACTTTGTATGCTAATACTGGTTGGGTGGCTATTACTTCAGAAACTGGTACGATTAATACAACGCCTATTATTTGGAGTCAATTTAGTGGTCAAGGAACATATACCGCAGGAACAGGTCTTACCCTCACAGGAACACAATTTAGTATTACAAATACTGGTATTACCCCTGGTTCTTACGGCGTGGCTAGTTCTGTTCCTACTTTGGTTGTTAATGCGCAAGGGCAAGTAACAAGCGCATCTAATACGTTAATTAGCATTTCTGCGGGACAAATTAATTCTGCAATTCCAAATTCTGGACTTGCCAATAGTTCAATCACAATTGGATCAACTTCGATTTCTTTGGGCGGTACGCTGACAACTTTTGCAGGTACGTCTATTAGTGGTTCTACTAATTCATTAACCAACATAGCCAATTCATCTTTGGTTAATAGTTCTATTACTATTAATGGAAATAGCGTTTCGCTTGGTGGCAGTACAACGGTGACTGCGGTTAATCCTTATGCTTTAACAATTGGTTCTGGTTTAACTGGCACAAGCTACAACGGTTCAGCGGCGGTCACAATTGCTTTGGCAACGGTTGGAACGGCAGGAACATACGGTTCAGCAGGTTCTACGGCGGTTATTACGACCAATGCTTATGGTCAGGTCAGTTCAGCGACTACGACAAGCATCAGCATTTCACCTGCTCAGATTAATGCAACAATTCCCAATTCAGGACTTACTAACTCAAGCATTACAATTAATGGCGATGCGGTTAGTCTTGGCGGTTCAATTACTGTTACTGCTGATGTACCTTATTCGCTGACTGCGGGAACAGGTTTGTCAGGTGGTTCTTTTAACGGTTCTGTACCAACAACTTTTGCCATCGCTAATACTGCGGTTACGGCAGGTTCTTATGGTTCTACAAGCAATACTTTAGAAGCAACGGTTAACGCTCAGGGACAATTAACGGCTTTGTCAGCGGTATCAATCAGCATCGCCCCAAGCCAAATAAATGCGACTATACCCAATTCAGGACTGACAAATTCATCCATCACAATCAATGGAAACAACGTCAGTTTGGGCGGTAGCACGACAATTACTGCTGACATACCTAATAGCTTAACCTTTAACAACGGCGGTTCTGGTGCGGCTTCTGGTACGACTTTTAACGGTTCTACGGCAATAACTGTTTCCTATAATACTCTTGGGGCATCTCCCCTGGCAGGTTCAACCAGTTTAACGACTGTTGGCACAATCACAACTGGAACTTGGCATGGAAGCGCAATTGCCAATACTTACCTTGCAAACTCATCTGTTACTTATAACGGCGTTAATGTCGCTTTAGGTGCATCAGGAACGATTACTGCTAATACTACAAACGCATTAACAATTGGAACTGGTCTTAGCGGAACATCTTTTAACGGTTCTGCGCCAGTAACGATTGCAATTGCAAATTCAGGCGTAACGGCGGGTTCTTACGGTTCAAGTGCAGTAATACCAGTAATTACGGTAAATTCGCAGGGACAAATCACAAGTATTAGCACCCAGGCAACCAATGCTCCTACATATCAAGGGACTTGGAACGCATCAACAAACAATCCAACTTTAACTTCTAGCGTTGGAACTCAAGGGTATTATTACGTTGTTAGCGTTGCAGGTACAACCACTTTGAATGGTGTATCTGATTGGAACGTGGGTGATTGGGCAATATTTAGTGGTGGCGTTTGGGAAAAAGTACCAGGTTCTAATACTGAATCCTTTACAAATCTCACAACAACCAATTTAGCGGTTACTGGTCTTACTGGATATATGTATGCCAATAATACAAGTGGCAACGTAACTGCAAGCACAACGATTCCTACAACGGCTTTGTCGGGAACAATCACAAATGCTCAACTTGCCAATTCCACTATTTCTGGCGTATCTCTTGGTTCTAATCTTAATGCTTTGACAATTGGAACTGGACTTTCGGGAACTTCCTACAACGGTTCTGGCGCAGTTACGGTTTCAATTACAAATACGGCGGTTAGCGCAGGTTCATACGGTTCAGCATCAGCAGTTGGAACTTTTACCGTAAACGCACAAGGTCAATTAACTGCGGCAAGTAGCACTACTATTTCGATTGCTCCTAGTCAAATTAACGCTACGATTCCAAATAGTGGGTTGACTTATTCAAGTATTACCATCAACGGAAATTCTGTTAGTTTGGGTGGCTCAACCACAATTACGGCAGATATTCCTAATAGTTTGACGTTTAACAATGGCGGAACAGGCGCATCTTCTGGTACATCATTTAATGGCGCAACCGCAACAACTGTTTCATATAACACTATTGGCGCAAGCCCATTAGCAGGTAGCACAAGCCTAACAACCCTGGGAACAATTGCAACAGGCACTTGGAATGGCACAACCATCGGCATCGGTTATGGTGGCACAGGATTATCTTCAACGCCTACAAATGGACAATTATTGATTGGTAATGGAAGCGGGTATTCTCTTTCAACCATTACTGCGGGAACAGGTATTTCTGTTACCAATTCATCTGGTGGCATTACGATTGCGGTTAATGGGACTGGAGAGGTTACAAGTTTCCAAACTTCTTTATCAGGATTAACGCCAAGTACGGCTATTGGCGGTGCGGTTACTTTAGCAGGTACTTTAGGAGTTGCTTCAGGCGGTACAGGCATAACATCCTTTGGAACTGGCGTTGCAACTGCTTTAGGAAATAATACCAATAGCGCAAATGGTTTTGCTGTTTTTGATGCCAATAAAAACTTAACAGTTAATTGTTTATTTGAAAGTTTTACTTCTCAAGCCGCAAGCGGTACACAAATTACACTAACGGCAGGTTCAGTACAAAATTGGTTAATTACTGGTTCTGGCGGTCAAACTATTCAATTGCCAGATGCCACAACTTTGCCAAACGGAGCATTGTTTACTTTTAATAATAATCAAAGTTCAGGAACTATTGTTGTTAAAAATAATTCAGCCACTACGATTTGTACTGTTCAATCTGGTGGTTATATTGAAGTTATTCTTCAAAGCAATTCAATTGCGGCGGGAACTTGGGATTACCATAATTTTGCACCTTCAAATGCTTCTTGGTCAACCAATACTCTTTCTTGGGCAGGATCATATTCTGGCGGAACTTGGAACGGTAATGCGGTCGGTATTTTATACGGCGGTACAGGCGCAACAACGGCAAGCGGGGCTTTATCTAATCTTGGCGGTGCGCCATTAGCTTCGCCTACATTTACAGGTACAGTAACGCTTCCAACTGGAACAACAAGCGCAGAACCCTTGCTTTTTGTGGCGGGAAGTAACCTTACTTCACCAATACAGGGGGCGCAAGAATATGACGGTAATTCGCTTTATATTACTGGTAATACTTCTACTGGTAGCGGTCGACAACTTATGCAAGCCTCACAAATTGCACAATTGGCAACTTCAGCCTCTGTCAGTTCGGGCGGTCAATTTTTTACAAGTACGGTCAGACCTGAATTAATTTCAGGGCATCTGTACAAGGTTGAATACAATTTAATTTTTACTTCGTATAGTTCTGCTCAAACGGTATTGTTTGGCTTTACCAATTCAGCATCGGCAAACTTTACAACCCTGAACGCAAACTATACTTTGATTCAGCAGGGATACGGAACAACTGCGGTTAATA
>Ga0007876_1000362_pt1 | contig 17876 bp, 19 predicted proteins | sample CryBogCBH24Aug09_FD_70958 | JGI IMG/M metagenome (GOLD analysis project Ga0007876, IMG submission 70958) | Freshwater microbial communities from Crystal Bog, Wisconsin, USA - CBH24Aug09 | ecosystem: Environmental > Aquatic > Freshwater > Lake | place: Crystal Bog, Wisconsin, USA | collected...
AATTAGTGAAAAAGACTGCTTATTTTGTGTTGAGTTGAGGTCAGTTTTATACTTTATTTTTGTTTTTCAGGAAACGCGCGCGCGCGCTCAAAATGCTTCACCATATTTTAATGAAAGCCAGTTTTGAAACAAGAGATCTTGACAAAGAGCAACCGATACCTTGTCCCTTTGTTATTACCGACAAGTCGACCCATATACCTTCTGACGTAATTATCGAAACTGTCGAAAAATACGGCAATGACGTGACGCTGGAAAAAACATTGACACCTGCCGAGTTTCACGGTCTCTTTAGGGACGTTGCAAAATACGTCATACCCCGACCTCCGCCAAAAGAGGATGGTTTTGTGGTGGGTAATCCCACTCTTCCTACCCTAGTGGCATCTTCTAGTCGGGTGCTGGGGGCGGCAAAAAAATTAAAAGCTTACGCTATTGTTAATCAGCCGCGAGAATTTGTCGAGGCAATGGCCTCCGAATTACCCCCCGAAGAGTTGCACGATTTTGTGACGAAAGAAAAAACTATTGAAGACTTGAGAAAAGAGTTTACTATTGACGGTCTACAAACATTTTTGCTTCATTTTTTCAAAACGTACGCAATGCCCGATTTGCCGGTTTACATTAAAAAAGATTTAAAATTGGCCAAAAAAGCAATTAAATGGAGTGTGTACAATATGGCAAACTCGCATTCAAAGTCGTTGGCAAATGCAAAACATTTCCACATTGATTGGCTATTTCCCGCCCTCGGCTGCTTTCATCAACTCTATCAGTTTGCATTTCGAAACGATTCAGAATACAATTTTTTTCAACTCAAGTTTCGATTCAAACAAGAATACGGTCGCTATCCTCAACCCCATATTCCATTTTGTTTGTCTCGATTACTTCCAGAGAGTCTGGCCATGCTTGGGGACTTGGCAGAGTTAGATGAAGACACAGACATTAATACAAGATTGTATCGACCCAAAAGTACAAAGCACGAAGAATTTATGATGCACATGAGGGCACTTGCCGAATCTGCCTGGCGAGGTTGCCATCACGAGGTCTTTGCTTACGCTACAGTTGTCTTGTGTAACGACGACATGCTCTACCACCCCTATTGGAAAAAATATTATTTTTTTGTCTGGGGTGAAATGGCCGTCTCTCTAGCCAAACTTAATTTTGCCGCCAAATTTTCAATGTCGTGTTTGGCTAAAATGAAAGAGTTTGCAGAAAAGTGTATTTCATTTGAAATTGATTCACTTTTGTACGAACAAAAGGTGGCGTCTGCTTTGAGAGATTACACACAAGAGGAAAAATGTTTTAAAAAAATATTGGGCTTGGTCTCGAAACACTCTTCTTTTTATCGTAATTCAATCATGGTTCACATGTCGAGCAAAAAGAGACAAATTGAAGACATCCTCATGAAAATTTTTGCATACCGATCCTACGATTATGATGATTTTTATAGGATTGTAAGAGAAGGTTACAAAGAAGATTTCTGTGAGACAGAAAATGAATTGGAAAAAGAAATTAACACTGAAAAAAGACTCATGCACAAATTTTGTTATCTCATAAGAAGTGAAAACAAAAAACACATTTTTGAAGAGCAACTCGTTTTGCTCAGGCTTTACGAGGTCATGCTTTTCAGAATTAAATACAGTTATATGCACCAGTGCGACGTCAACCAAATTGAAGCCAATTTGGCGAAATCGCAGTGCCACGAAAAACATTTTATGGCTTTTCTACTGAAAAAAATTGACATTGACGAGTACAAAAATCGCATGCTCTTGATCAAAAGGGAACTCGAGCTCCAAACCAAAGTGGTCAATCACCAGGTGTGGGCCAACATTTGCTTCAGCCATTTTTTGCTTTTGCAAGTTTTCGCCTACTCCTTTGAGACTCAATCATTTTTGCACGACGAAGCCAAGCATATTTATTTGTTTCACGGGCATCCGAGGGCCCAATGGATGACTGGGAGTTTAATTAATTACGGCAGTTTCAATTTCAACAAGGACGATTCTGTTGAACCCCATTGTACAATTCAATGGATTATTCGAAACGCACCCAAGGTTAAACAATTTATACATTTGGGTATTGCCTCAGCCGCTCGGTTTGATGTATGGCTGACTCACTATGATTGGCGACCAATGAATTAAGCTCTTTTTATTTTCAGTCTCAATCATGGAGTCTTTCTTGCAAGTAATTCCCTCCTCAACCTCACGCATTACTCATTCAAGAGCTTCCAAAGTTACAGAATGTGGTATGCAGGCCAATATTTTTATCGACGCTCCCACAGACAGCGAATTTACTAACGTGGCTCAAAATTCTGTGCATATTGTGACGGTGCCGAAAGGGCAGGCTTTTAAAAAATTTCAAACTATTGATGACGAAGAAAAAATTGTCACCTCCATTTCGACATACCTAAACATTTTGGAATTTTTCGAGACCCAATGGGGCGAGCTTCAGTTTGAGATGGAAAAAAAATTCAAATGTGTGAGGAAAAAAAATTATCCTACAGAACTACATTCAGACATTCATTTTTATTTAAGTGCTACAGCCTACTACGAAAGATGGTTTGACAATGTGTTCATGCATTTTAAAAAAACGAGCACAGATTTTACGGGAGGACAAGTATTTTTTCAGCAAGGAGGAAAGGCCATCATGATCGCACCTGACATTGTTCAGAGTCTCTCTCTCTCTCGCCTCCAATTGTTGGACGTTCTGAGAAAGGCTGGATATAACGAAGACAATTTTGTAGTTTCGATCCAGTCTTGAAATGGATGGCGAAGCATTAACACTACCGCAACCTTTTCATCCATTTTTTCCAAATAGCGTCAATATCATTTCGGCCCATACTAACGGCGGCAAAACCACCTTTCTTCTCAACGTTCTCAAAAATTCCAAACTTTATTTTCCGACAAAAATTGAAGGCGTCACTTTGGTTCTTTGCAATAATTTTGTCGACGGCAATAATTTTAAAGAAGAACTCGAAACAGACTCATTTCCCGTCGACATTATTTACCTCGACAATTTTGACGTGGAATTGCTTAAGGAAAATTACATTTTGATTTTTGAAGACGTGAGTGTTCTCTCTCAAATTATTATCGATTGTGTCAATATTCATGTGCATCATTTAAACATTGCTTCTGCCTTTATTGTGTGTCAATCTGTCTTTTACGATAAATTTCGCACTCTCTTGTCCACTTGTCACAATATCATTTTTGCTTACAGTGGATCGAACGGAATACGACTTTCAAAATATATTAATCAATATTTTTGCGCAAGTGACGAACTAAAATCTTATCTAAACGAGATTTGTTCCATTTCTGTTTTGACCAACACTTTTGTTTTGCTTCAATTAAATCAGACGGCTAGATTGGATCAGCCCAAATACTTTGCCATTGTGGGCATTGAAAATTTACCCAAAACTGATACAGTCCACTTCCCTACTATTGTGTTTCCCCAATTGAGTGACAAAGAAAGTTTTTATAAAATGTATCAAGACAACGAAGTTGAATTGGATGGTTTTGATGCTTCTAAATATCCTTCCGATGCGTACATACTTGTACCAATGAAAAATGTAAGAAAGAAGCAAAGTGATATTTCGGGAACGTCAAAAAAACTCAACACTCCAGAATCAAAGTGGAATGATCTCAACAAACAAATTCGAGAGGAGATTGTTACTTCAAATTTCAAGCACAAAAAACAATTGCAGGCTTTTGCAATTGTGTCGAAAATGCTTAAAAATTCTGACTTTTTATTTTCTCGCGACGGAACAAAAGTGCAAATAAAAGACATGCCCAAGACTCAAGTGCCCATAATTGATTTTCTGGATGTTGCTGCTCGTGCATCTGCACCTAACGAAGTGCCCAATCCAATTTTTGTTCATTTTGTAAAATTAATGAGAAGCAAAGGAGCACCTTTGTCAATCATCAAAAATAAAAGTTTACTGTATAAAACGAATCAAAAAAGTGTAAATAAAATGTTAACTGTTGCACCAAAAAAACAATTTGGAAAAAATAAATAATGTAAAATTAATTATGTTTTATTTTTTAGGTAGAAAAAAGCAATGGCTTCGAACTATCCTAGTCTTGAAGACAAAGTCGATTTTTCAAATTTTGATCTTGATTTTTTGGATGTTTTGGAATTTGATTTTGACAATAACGTTGGTGTTGGGGTTCACGATGAGGATACAGACAAGACAATTCAGGAAGCTAGAGCCCCAGAGTCGACCACTAACAATTTTGCAAATGAGCAACAAAATTCTGAGTTGAAAAACGAAGTCGATATTCTAAACGAATTAAAAGATGAATTGCTAAGCGTAAAAGAAAAGAAATCAGAAGAGTTTTTGCGTCAATTTATGAATAATTTTGATGAAAATGAATTTGAAGCGTCGGTGCATTCGGCAGACTTGAGTCACCAAGAGCGTCTTCAACAGGCCCAAAGAAAAATGGCCGAATCGTCAGTCATTCTGGCCCACAAATACCAACCTTTTATAAAAGAATATGTTGCTGCACAAGAACAGCAACTTTTGAACAACAAATTTTCTGTTATCAAAGCCACGCCAGGTAAACTTGAAGACATGGCAATCAAATACAGAAATTGTTTTACGGCTTGGGTCAATTCAAAAGACGATGTCCACATTAAGGTTCGAGACAAAAACGACATTGGCAATGTGGACATAATTGACGCATTCACACTAACTTTTTTTTCAATCATCACGAGCAGAAGACAAACTGGAGACCAAATGCATCAATTAATTGTCTCTGGATTAACGTCGTGTGGAAAAACAATGATTTTCGAATCTCCCTTGATGGATGTAGCTCACATTTTGACAACAGAAAAGGGTGTGAGTCGCTTTAATTGCGATTCAAAATCTACCCTCTTGCTTCACGATATAAATTTGGACATTTTGGTCAAAGGAGGAGATGCCGGTGAGTGAGTTGAGTTTAACACAATATTTCATTAAAATATTACGGTGGACCCATTTTTATAATTTTCATTTTTTTACATTTAGATAAAATGAAGGCCATTGCAAGAGCAGAACCTGTTGCTACAAAGACACATGGAAATGTCCAAACAGTGCCCGCTGTCTTTCTTTTTATTACTTCGAATCGCAAATTGTTGACTCATGTATTTGACAAGCCCGAGAAAAGCGGCAAAATGTACAATCGCGTGTATAAATCTGACCTCAAAATATCTCGAAACATTCATCCTGCCGACATAGAAGCAGTGCAAAATCGTTTCATCGAAGCATTTGTGAGATCGAGACCAACACTACCGGAAGGCTGTCTGCCTACAAATGAAAATTTTTCTCGCACTCATGTGATAGTGGGACTTTATACAATTATTTTGGATATTTTGTTTCGATGGAGCGTCAAAGATTTCAAAGGGCAATACATGTATTTGTATCCCATTGGAGGTCTGTGCAAAAATCTTGCATCGTTACCTGCGGAATCGCATCAATCTATGAAAGAAATTCTAATGGCACTCATGATTCGCTACCAATTGGACCCACAACAAATAAAACAATGTTTAAAAAACCTAAATCACGTTCCCTGTAAAAATGTAAAAAAGGAATAAATAAATAACGTGAAATTCAAAGTTGCTTTTATTTTCATTACTTTATTGAGTACATTTCAAATAAAATTCTTTGAGAGTGGCGGCATCAATGTCGTTAAAAAGAACTTGGCCTTGACGAGGTTGTCGTTCTCCGTTGCGGTAGGAAAATAATTTCAGCCAGGTAAAGACCTTTCCTTCAAAGGTTTGAACCTCAAGTCGAATTTCGTCATTTCCAACTTTTGAAATCACCACACTTTCTACAGTCTGGTCTGGCATGTCTGGCGTTTTGAGCAATTCTTGAAAAGTGTTTTCTGCTTTTTGCTTTGTAGTGCTGATGTAAGCGCACAGGTCAGGCATGTCCTTGGGTTGAACAATGACGGGCAGTTTGTCAGGTTTGTGGCCAAAAAAATAAAATTCATTGTCCAAAAACTCGACGCGACAAATGCCACGCTGAGAAAATTTATAGACTGGCTTGTAACTCGTTGAAGGTGCCATGACGAATGACTAAATGTTGGCTACAGATACGACTATTTATACCATTTTGTTGTAGGATTATTTAGTCATTCAGTCATGAATAATCACGCAGGAAGGAACGTTCTTAAAGTCGACGCTTTATCGTCTAGAATAGAAGACTCTACCAAGGACAATTATTTGATTATCTACAACGTCAATGTTCCTTATGAATATCTTGACAATGAAATTATACTTCGGGGCATTCTTGAAAGAATTCAACGATTATTGACACGGCATTTTGAAAATTTTCCCGTCGTCTATCAAATAACAGCCTCTTATAATTTGGTTCATTCCATCACAGGTGAAACTAGGATTTGGACAGGCTCATTTAGCGTGAGAGACAACGCTCCAGCTCAGCTCAGTGGCTTTGAAGATTTCGACAAAAATACGTTTGTGGAAGACAGCCTTGATTATCTCGAAGACGTCGAAAATAAATTGGTCCGCAATCCGGAACTTGCGTCAAATTGGGTTTTTTCTTCTCTTAATTCCGTCATTTTCAACGTTCAGTCCATAGTGGACACCAGGAGTCGAGCCTTAACCCCCTTTCCTAAGAATGGACCAAGATCGCACAGAACCTTTCCTCTTCCGGGAGGCCCTTGAATTGATGCCCAACAGCGGTCCACTCAAAAAGGAATTGCAACAACGAAAAACAGATTTGGAGGTTCCCTTTATTTCTCTTTTAAAAATGGACCCTTTTAAATTATTCTCGTTTCAATGTCTCATTTTTTTAAAGCTAATCATTCTCCAACAATTCAACAATTGTTTCAAAGTCGTTTTTAATGCATTATTTTCAAAACATGTCCAATCCCATTTACCTTTTCAGTGTTGGATTTTTAACGAAAAAGGTTTGCTCATGAAAATTGTAAAAAATGAATACGAATGTCCTCCCTCAGTTGAAGGTTTGAGAAATCGTCATTTTAACAAACGAGAGAATTTGCACACTCTTTTAGGTTTACAAACACCGTTTGAAAAAGATCCGTGTAATTTTTCAGAAACCCTATTATTTTTGTCCAAGTACAATAAATTGGAATACGTTGATGTTTTGTATTGTTTTGGTCAAGATCCTAAAATTGGCGTCGAAGTGTGGAACGAGTCAGATCTAGCAATTATTTGCATAGAGGCATTTACAACTACAAAATATCAATTGGGTTTTAGAATGCGCAAATCACGACCAGCCCCAACTAAAAAAAAGAATTCAGATAAATTGACTCAACAAGAACCACATTCACAATACAATGAAAATGACAAAACGCAGGCTAACAGAAGTAGCGCAGTGGCAGTTAAATTAAGGGGTCTGAATTTGGCTTTTCAATTAGGATGCATTAATTTAATAGACTTGCAAACTTTGTCTTTTCAAATGGGAAAACTAGTTGCTCTCATTTGGATGGAATACGATAATAATTTTCAAGCCAGATACATAACTATTTCAGCTTTGAACCATTTTTTACAAATTGAAATTGAGACGGGTGAAGACAGCTTTGAAAGATGGAAAAAGGTGTTTGATTTTTTGTTCAAAATAAAAGAAACTTGTGCACAACAAAAATCCAAAATAACGAAACCTATTCTTGAGATGGTGAACTCTATTGCTTTAGTCACCGAAACACATTCTCCATTTAAAATGTGTGCACAACAATTGGAATTTAGTATTCAACATTTGACAGTAGTTTTGTTTTCGGCCGACGATAGTTGCTTACATGCAATTAAATTACAATTAGCTGCTTACCTGAAAGAAAACAAAAAAAAATTTAAAAACCTCGAATTGAACTCAAATGCTTCAAATATATTAAACATGATGAGTACAAAGGACATGACATTTTTTAATTTAAACATGTATTTAAACGAAGAAGTTGCATTTTCAGTTGATTTGCCCTCGACTCAACTTTTAAACTCTTACAAACATTTACGTACTCAACCAAAATTACCTGGCTCAAAATTGAGCCAACTGGCCATATGTAAATTAAGAGGCAAACAAATTATTTCTCAACTCGGCGAATCTTGGTCTAACGTTGGAGCATTTTTCATGGGCCAATTTCAACTAGACATTCACACAGGCCATTTCAAGTCACTCTCTTTTTTATCATTCACAGCTGTTTGGAATAAATATTCTAGACTAGCAGGAGCAATGGAACAGGGGTTGGAAAAAATTAAACCTGCTTACGAAACAATTCTAAGAAACTTTTGTCAGGGTGGATTTTCTTATTCTTGCAAAGATTTAATTGAGTGTGGAGGACCTATTTACAAAGAACATAGTGAAGGGGAAAAGGCCGCTACATTGTTGAGTCTTGATATCATAAGTAGTTACGGATACGCAGGTAGTGAAATTGATATTCCCACCGGATTTTGTAATGGATATTTTGCAAACGAATACGGCCATTTGCAATTGGCAGAACCTTATCTGAGGCACAAATCTTTTGAATTTTTAAGTGTGTATTACACACTTTTTCTTCTGTTGGAAAACAAATTTGAAATATTGACTGTGTTCTCAAATTTTCATTCAAGTGGTATTTTTTCAATTGGTAATTATCCTTTAGATCTGGTGGTGATTTGCGCAAATGGCATTTTATTTTTATATCAATTTGACGGACATTTTGCACACGGATGTCGAATGGGTTGTCATCTTGGGGGACGAAAAAACTTTATTCGAAATTTCAGCAGATCAGAATTGGAAGCAAATTCAGAAAAAAGAGACAACACCATCTTAAATTGGGTAGGGCAGATAAATGCACGCAATTTATTTTTTAAAGCAACTTATACAGTCATAACAGATTGTCACGACCCATCATACAAAATTGAAACGCTCAGAAACGAATTTGCACAAATACCAATGTTGTCTTTGCTTATTGACGGTTACTCTGCCATCAAAAAGATCATTGATAAAAATGATATTTTATTTTGCAAAGACTCGTCCACATTTATTGCTATTCTAGAAGGTCAGGTGCCTCAGAAATCTCGTCATGCCAATGCTCTCTTTTTAAAACCTAGTCAACAAGATTGGCAAAGACAAAACGAAACAACAACTAAACCCATTTTACTCACTAAAGATTATTTGGATTGGCTATTAAAAGAATTTAATTTTCAAATTTTAAAAATACATTCAATTTTTTTCTACAAAAAATCAAACGCATTAAACAACGTTTACAAGGAACTCATTGATCTCAGAATGTCTCCCAATATTTTACCCTTTGTAAAGCAACTGGTTAAAAATGTAATAAATTATAGTGCAGGATATTTTGGTTTGAATGAGCACAAAAATGCAAAGAAAAAAATTAAACTTATGCCAAACATTGGCTCATATTATCGATTAATCAAACACGGTTCACAATGCCTTGGGTCAATAAAAGACATTGATTTTTTTGTAAAAACTACCTTTCGACAACCAACCCAACCAAACAAAAGATTTGCCTCTGCACCACTTCCGATTTTTGTTGGCATTGTTGAATTTGGAAAAAGAAGACTAGCCCAAATTTTAACATTCTTTGATGAGCACCTTTTACCACAAAAATACAGACACTTGTATTCGAATGTAGATAATATTTTGTTTGTTCTCTCATGTTCTACTCTCGACGAGGCAGTAGACCCCAAAGTTGAAAATTCTTTTCATTTACAGAGATCCAATTTTTTCACCCCAAATTGTCCAGGCCATTTAAAACTTGAATTCAAAATTGACGAGTCCAAGGACTGGACCTTTGTTTCAGCTCAAATTATGAATTATTGCATTAAAACTAAAAATGAAAATGAATCCATTTTTAAATCTCAATTAACCAACCTATCGTCCCATGCCGTCTTTGAAAATAACGTAAAACTTTTAAAAAAACACACAATTAGAGTGAGCCAAACAAGAAGAGTAAACAAAATGTTGAATAAAAATGTTCACACTGTTGTTTTTCATTATAACACAAATAAATGAAAGCTTTTTATGTTTCAACATGTGTTTTATTAACAATAAAGATTCAAATTACACTCAATATTTTTTAATATAAGGAGATGAAAATACAGGATTGCCTTTGGAGCGCAAATCGAGGGTAAGGTTAGTGTCTGTGTAAAACAGACAAATAAAGTAAGTGACGTTTGTCTTGGACCCTTCGGTTGAAAAATTCATTGTAATGTTCAAATCATTATCTTTGTTCAAGCAAGACCCGTCATTGAGAAAGGGAATGACACGTGAATACTTGTCGCCAAAATTTTTCAAATTTACATAGACCATGGGATAGGGGCCCGAATCAAAACCATTGTGAATAGTTTCCATTGTAATTTTGTCCGGGTCTACTTTAAGTCCAAAAGGCGCAGACATGAGCATATCAGTAAAAATTTTTGACTCAATCACTGGATCTTGAAACGTTCCCAAATTGGGTTCAGTGAGAAAAAATGTTTCGTCTCCATAAGCAAATGTAATTTTTTTAATGTTATTTTTTACAAATACTGATCCGTCTGTACTGTTATTGTAATTGTAGTTTCCACTAGCAACGTCCTTTGGTAGACAAAAGATGATGAAACCTTCGGGAAAAGCAACCTTTTGAATGACGCTTTTGTAGGTTGAGCTTTCCGCTGGTATAATTTCTTGCTGAATAATTCTTGTCACTCCCGGAAAAGAAAGTAAACTGCGTTTATTCAAAAGCGAATTTTGAAATGCCTTGTTGAGACGCAAATGTTCACCCACATAACGGAAATCTTTGAGTACAAATCTAAATTTGTTGGGAGGATTTGCCGTTTCAATTTTAAACAAGTTACTCTGATTGTCGATAAAATTAAAACGAATCAACAATTGAGCCAAGATTGGCATAGGCAAAACTTTGGGAGCCATGTGATTTTGAAAATAATTTGCATATTGGAAAAAAGGTTGAGTGTCCAAAGGAATCCAAGAAAAGGTAAATGTCTTGTCTCCCACAAAAATATTTTTGGCATATTTTCTCCATTCCGAGTCGGCATCTTTCAACCAACCGCCAGCCAATTTTGAAGGAACTCCATATCCGGTGTGGCTAGGTTCAGGGCACAACAATTTCTTCTGAGAACCATTCATGTAATTGTATTTCCAAGCATTAATAAATTGTGAAATAAATCGATCCTCGCCCGACGACACCACTTTGGTATTGCCGTGAAAAATGTCCAAGTCCTTGATAAACATTTCAAACCAATTGGGGATGAGAACCACCTTAGCACTATCAGCTTCGGCACAAGGTGTCCATTCTCCGGCACCCGCCTTTGTCTGAAACTGGCCAGTGATGAGAAAACGACTCTGGGGACCAAATGAAAAAATTTCATCCTCCTTCAATGTAAATTCAACGCAAGAGGGTGCTTCTTCTTTGCCAATGAAATGCGATTTGTTGTGCACAGTATATGAGATGGCTTGAACCTTTTGTTGCTGTCCCTTTTTCCAATTTTCTGGCGGAGGAAAATCAAATTGATTCTCGAGCAAACTCGAGGGCCGCTTATTGTTGGTAGTTGCGGCGGAAGTTGCGGAATAACTCTTCATTCCCTTTTCTTTCGGCCCTTTCGCCTTTTCTTGACGATACCTTTGCTTTGGAGGAATTTTCGAGCCGCCTCTTTAAGTTTTCCCAAAGATACAAATTTAATCAAATCTGATGATCCCAATCTTTGAACGCCCAATCCTGCTAGGCGAATAGAAACCTTTCCTTTGGTAAGCTTAATTCCTTTTGTTTTTGACTTGAACTTTTTTCCGCTTCTCTTCTTTCCCTTTCGAATTCTCCTTTTTTTAGGCATGGAATTATTTTTTTTGTGATGGTGATAATCCTCTTCGTCTGTATCGTAGTCGTCAAGATAAGAAGCGCGTTCACAATCTTCTGAATATTTTAACAGGGGCTCTTCACTGGTTTCACCATAGTTCATTCCACTTTGAGCTTGAAATGAAGACTAAATGAATTAAATCGATATAATCTATTTATATATCTTTGGCTTAGAGCCGCGCAGTATGCCAGAGACAAAGGCCCCATTTTTCCAATCCAAATGAACAAGTTGATCATTGTCAAGGTAGCGAGACAGCTTAAACACTGCAGGTACAACTCCAGTTGAACTTGTGTAAAAATGTGGCAACTTTGTTGTTGCTGGCCTATAGCAACTCTCCACTGTTGGAATTTCAAAAGTTCCTGTTGCTGTGGGGTACAGTGAGCACATGAATTCTTCATTAATACCTGCTGTTGTATTACTTCTTATGTTTGCATTTGAAACAATCACTACTCCTGTGTCGTATCCCAAAGCTCTCGCTTTTTCTTCAGTATTTTTAACGTCAATATCCTCAGGAACAGGTTTACCTGTCTTGTTGTTGGGATTTATTTCTGTAACCAAGTCAAAACCAATTCTCTCGGAAAGATCTTTTGGGACCAAAAGGGAAGACAAATGAATAGCCCTATCTTGGGGAAAAGTAAAAGTAAACGTTTTTTCTCCTTTGTCGTAACCCACGTCGATTTTTACATTTGATTCATATGATATGACGTCCAATGATTTTTTAATGACTTTTAAATAATTTTCATTTTTCACACTCTCTCCCTTGGTAATGGTGATGAGACTCGAGTCAGATACGTAATCTTCGTTGTAAACATCGAGGTTCATTTTGAATGGATTTGTTTTATCCAATGTCACACTTTGAGATAATTTGGCAGTAATAAATTCAAAAATTGAATTTTCGTCATTTTCCATGGTGAATTTATTTTTCGTCGTTCTTTTGCCAATTTGAGAATCACTAAAACCCAAATTTAGCAGAGGTCCATTGGTTGAAAAGGACGCTGTAGTATTGGGGGCCAATACAATTCGAAAACGAAATTTTGAAAGATTCTCGTGAGTCATGTTGGTAGGAACAAGATAATTATTTGCTCCTCTCACTGTTCTCGCAGAAACTGGTAGAGCGTTGAAATGTTTGTTTGGATCATATTCTTCTTCGTAGTAGGCAAAAGCCATAATCTTTTGAACCCAATCGTCCCAAGTAATGTCCCCCGTGTATCGCAAATCTGTCCAATCAAGAAAGCAACCTAATCGCGTTGCTGCTGCAGACTTGTGAATTTCAAAAAATTGGTTGATTGCCGTCACCAATTGGCTGGTCGTTGTCACTTCCCTTCCAGCAATAAAAGTGTCGGGATAAAAAGAAGGGGTATTGGCAAATATAATTTTAAAAAAAATCTCATAATCAATGGGCGTTGCCAACACTTCGTCGTCGTCCAAATTTTCCGCTTGAGCTTCTTTTGAATAAAAATCGGGAAGCAACACCAGAGACGAGAAAAAAAACTCTCTATCTGTGTAAATGTGAGGTACATTAACTGTAAACTGAGATTTCCCTGTTGGAATGCGTTGCTTAAATGGCACGTAAACTTGGCGAAAATTGGAATGGTCCTCTGTAGTGCCGCCGCTGCTGCTGGACGAAAGATTAAAGTTGCTTTCTCTTTTTGACATCATTGTTGTTCAATTGTTGCTAGATTGATCGATAGTTGAGTTGGGGTCGGCTGTCTCAACTATTTCGTCCTCGTCAAAAGCCTCTTTGTCTTCTGAATTTTTAATGTTTTCCACCACGTACAATTTTTCTGGCGTGAGTGCTTTACTGACATAAGCTAATTGCTTTTTCACCACAAAAACAGAATCACCGAGTGCAATGTCTGATCTTTTTTCACCAATCACGGCAGACGAAGAGGCTATTAATTTCTGTCTGACAAATGTTCCTATTTTAAATTTAAAGTTTAGCAATGCTGGGTCAACCATAAACTGATTGAAATAATAAGCCGGTACAGCCTTCTCCAACAGCGAAATAAATAGGTTGACATTTTTTGCGTTCACTTGGGCCGGCGTGAAGTAAATACCAGTCTCTGGATTTCGCAACAATTTATTTTGCACTCTTATTGGTTGTTGATTTAAAGAATCAACTGCAGGCTTGAGCAATTTCCACCAACGCTGTTCATTGTTGTAGCGTAATTTTCTTATTTGATTTCGAATAATTCTAATCTCTCCTTCGGCCATTTTACTTTTTGAACTCGTATTTTGAAAAGGATGGAATGATATATTGTTTTCCTTCAACAAGGCCTGAAACTGATTCCCCACAACAGAGCGTTCTTTGTCAAATGCCAAAGACACAATTTGATGGCCAGGATTTTGAGCTTCAAATTGGAGCATTATATCTTTAAAAGCGTTCACCATGCTTTCCGCATCTCTCCTTTTATTTAAAATTGACACATAGGTAAATCTTGATAAAACATCTTTGCAAACCAAAAAGCCGCTTCTAAATCGAGGCGGTGTTTCGTAGTCTCGGGTAAGTGGAAAAAAACCAATATCTCCGTGAAGGCAACCCAACATTTTTACAATAATGGGTCTAAATTTGTTCCATCTTTTTCTTCTTAATGATTGTGGAGCGTTCAATTCATAGGCAGGATGCAACCTGACGGCCCTTCTAATAGTAGAGGGTTTAAGATGAGAAAACTTCAAAATTCTAAAAGCATAGTCCAAAACGTCCGATATTCTGGGCGGATCATTTTTTTGAACTTGCCCACTGACCCAGTCCATAACTTGATCCACTTGTTTTTTAAGCACCAATTCACTTTCTTTTGATTTTTTAACCATGTCTGTTGTGTAGAACGTGCAATAAAAAACTAAATTTTCAGCAATTCAAAACATTTATTTAATTTTCACAATTATTTTCACAACAAATGAACGTTAAATCCCTACAGTTATTTTCAAATACATTTCAACATTTACTTCAAGTACAAATCTAAAATTACATGACACGTAAGATTGACTGCCCGTTGCCACTTGGACCACAATTCATTGACACTCGATTCGTCAGACTTGTTAATTTCAGTTCCAATAATCCAAAGTAAATTTCGAGCTTTCATTAAATTGCGACGTTTGTCTCCCACCGCTGTTCGAAGCTCAAATAAAACAATGTCTCTCAATTGATTGGCTTCAAATTCAAGTTCTGGATTCACATTAGAAAAAGACATGATTTCAAAGAAAAAGTGATTAATCAGCAATACAACGATTTTCTTCTTCGTCTTCCCTTTCTTCCACTTCTTTACAAACTACCAACACTTCTGCCTCTGGTGTATCGACTTCGTCTTGTCCTTTCCTCTTTCTGCCACATTTAGCTCGAATGTCAATGATGCTTGCATTGAGCTTGATGAAGTCTTCTTTAATTTTTTTCACGTCCTCAAACATTTCGTTAAAATAATATTCCAATTTTTCTTCATTTTCAAAATTTTCGCCCTTGTTGCGGAACACGTCTTCGAGGTTACACAAAATATGTGTTAATTCTGTCCACAGGTGGCTAGCCTCTTTCTCCTTTGTTTTCTGTCGAAGACTGTTGCACTCAAAGGACAATTTATTAATTTGATTTTCCAATTTTTGATATCGAATGCCAAAGGTGAGACCAAAATTGACTCCTCTCAAATATTCGTGACACATGTTCAATGTTCAATGCACAATTTGGAACTGACTACAAAATAAAATTTACAATACATTTAAAGAAAAAACAGGTCCAAGATTGTGCTCCTCATACTATCTGTTGTAATAATATTCATCAACCGCACGCCTAATGATGGACATGAAGTCTTTTTGCACGGACCTCATCTTTTTAAACAACTCGTCGACGTCAACTTCAAAGTCTCTGTCGGCAGCAACGCGTTCCATTTCGATCAAATACTGTTTCAAATTATGTAAAAGTGGTTCTGTCGCTTCATCAATCCATTCTTGCGGAGCATTTTTTTTGGAGCACTCACTTTTGAAATTTAAAATTCGAAATTGAAGGTTTAAATCATTGCGAGCAAACATAAATCCCAAATGAAAGCCTTCAAAAAAGGGATTTGAACGAGACATGATTTAATTTTCTTTTACTTTTTTTTCTTGATGTCTTCTTTCCTCGTGCAGACTTTTGATTGTGAGCAGCGTATTTCGAAAAACTGTAAATTTATACAAAATTGCTTCAAATTCTGTTTCGCGGTTGCAACCCTCTTTGTCGTCCATCAAGTAGTCCAATTCTTCAAACTCAATTTTCATTTGCCGATACAATTGTTGAATTTGCGGCAGCAAACGTTGAGCCGATGGATCTAGTAAATCTTGTTCAAATTCTTTCAACTGCTCTTGACATTGTCTCACAGCTTCTTCAAGTTTGCTCCAATCAGAGCCAAACGAGATGCCCTTTTTTACACCATCAAAATAATTGAACATGTTGACTTGATGCAACTAGACGTACAACTATTCAAAAATTGCGTCTGCAAAACATTTATACATTTTAAATGAAGCTTCAAATTTTTTTTCAAGGTTGGTCAGTTTTTTCGACATCTCTCCGTTATCTTTAATACGGTTAAGACATACACTTGTGTAAAGTCTCATTGTTAGGATATGTAAACACTCTAATCTGTTTTTCAAGGACTTTAAAAATGAGTGAGATATTTTTTTCACCGCTACCGCTTCCACGAGTAGTTTAATTTTTTTTTCCAACTTGGAAATTGCAGAAAGCATCTGATTTTTTTTCAAGCATTCAAATTCCATTTCAATCCTTTTGTAATGACAAGACACAATTTCAAAAATGTCTGACAATTTTTGAAATGCCGATTTCCAGTACATTTCAACGTCAAGCACATCTAAAGCTTCATGTTGTAGTTGAAACATACATTGAACGTCATTTTTTAACAATATTTCAAATTCAATTAATCTTTCTTTCCGCCAATCGTTTTTGTCCTCTTTCTTTTCGCCATGTGACGAAATACGTTCAATCACATTCTCAATATTTTTGATGCACACTTCGGTGTCCTCGACAAATTTTAACACGCTCTCTTCGAGAGCAGCACAACTTTTCATTTCCATTGTATCACTCAATGTCCATGCACTCCAGTTTTGCTCTTTTTGTTTCTGAACAACTCAAATTGTAGTCTGGCCGAGGAAGGTCAATGTGTGGATAATGTTTATTCATTATTTCTCTGATACCAACATGAAGGTTTGACCTGTTGAAATAGATACGAAACTGACGGAATTTATCTTGTTCCACACGAATAGCACAAACACAATTTTGACATTCGCAATGAGATGCGTGGCACTGGCGCGACCAATGAAAATGCAAATCTCTTTTGCTTTCAAATGCACTTGAGCAATATTGACAACAAGATAAAATTAAAACCATCTTCTGTCAAGCTTAAAAAACGACTCAATATGCTTCACATGTTTCAAGTGGATTTTATAGTTTCTTAAATTGTAAAACACACAATCACAATAGCGACAAAACGTAATAATTTCCATGATTGCTTTTTCAAAGTTCTAGTTTTTGTTTCAATTTCAAGAACTTTTCGCACGCTCTTTTAATCTCTTTCGTAGTGAACTGCTGAATGAGTTGAGAAGGTCGAAATGAAAATCTTTTGTACCCAAATTTGGGAAACCTCACATGCACCTTTTTATTTTCAAATCTCACTTTATTCAAAAAATAATGGAGCCTAGCTCTTCTTTTTTGTTCAAACTTTTTTTTCACTTCTCTGTTCAACTTTAGTCTTTCTTCTTTTGAAAGCGGTTTTCCGGGATAATATTCGCCGGCAGTATCGATATTCATTTTTTCCATGAGTTGTGTTCTAATTTTTTGCCGTTCCTTTGCCAAATATTCTTTCGTATCAGAAACGTAGGTTTTTTTCTTTGCCATTCTACAGTCACTTCCTTTATGTTTCGTGTCAAAATTTAAACTACTCAGTGTCAGCTAGATTCAGTATTATGCCAAATCTCTTGATTAGCGCTTTTCCAATTGTCGCGAGTAGTAAAATGAAAATTAATACAAGGCCAAGAATCACAAGATCCATGTCCACATTTTGGGGATTCAAAAACACTTTACAAAACCTAAACGGATGAGGCTGAACAAT
>Ga0007876_1000363_pt1 | contig 17874 bp, 19 predicted proteins | sample CryBogCBH24Aug09_FD_70958 | JGI IMG/M metagenome (GOLD analysis project Ga0007876, IMG submission 70958) | Freshwater microbial communities from Crystal Bog, Wisconsin, USA - CBH24Aug09 | ecosystem: Environmental > Aquatic > Freshwater > Lake | place: Crystal Bog, Wisconsin, USA | collected...
ATTCATACCACATCCATAATTAAACGCATGTTTATTAGTACCACATCCATAACTAAACCGTTTAACGTTTGTATTCATACCACATCCATAATTAAACGCATGTTTATTAGTACCACATCCATAACTAAACCGTTTAACGTTTGTATTCATACCACATCCATAATTAAATGCGTGTTTACCAAAACTAAAAGATCGGTAAAAGTCATCAGTAACGATATAAGATGCAAATGGTCTATTTTTTAATGAAATATAGTTATCGTATTCTTCTTTTTTTTCATTGTATAATTGTTCTAATTTTTGTTTTTTTCCAGGTGATAATGTGTTAATTTTATTCATATAACTAGTATATGTTTCAATATTTTTATTATAATTACGTATTTCTTTTTTTATGTTATTAATTAAAAATTGTATAAATTCTTTACTACTTGAATATTTATTCGATATCGCGTATTTTTTGGGTGTTTGTGGTGGTTTATTTTGTTGTATTGTTTCGTCATCAAATAAAGAAACATTGTTTATAAATGTATTAAGATAACCCAAAAACGAATCTTCTTCTACTATAATACTATCTTTTACTTTATAATAATCTTCTTTATTTTTTTTTAATTCGTTATTTAAAAAAAACCTATCTTTTTCTTCTATAGGCGTTGAACCATTTATCCATTTTTTATATTTTTTAATTATATCTTCTTTTTTGTTTATTTCTTTTTTTTCTGTATCAATTAAAAATTTTAAGAATTCGTCATTTATATCTTTATTTATACTTTGTATCATTTTTAATTTACTCATTTTAGAATCTCTTCTTGTTGGAATTGAAGGTACTTCTTCATTGTCTGTTTCAGAAGCATATAAAGTGTCATTTTCTTCAGTAATTGTTTTGTTTGTAGATGTATATTCAGGAAATATTTCTATTTCAGAAGTATTTGATGACATGTCGTTTTCTTCAGTAATAATTGGCTTGTTTGTAGAGGTTTCTTTAGAAAATATGTATTTCTCAGGTGTAACAGGATCTAATAAATCACAATTTTTATAATTTTGTATACATTTCTGTTTACATTTTTTCTTTCTTTCAGGGTTTTTAAACGCTACATCGTTTTTACAGCTTTGTAAACAATTCCATTTTGCTTGTTCACACGCTGCAGATTTTTTTGGAGTTGTGCTCATTATATTAATTATAATATATTATTATAATATATACATATTTATTATAAATATAATAAATATTATTTTTATTATCTAATATTTGTTATTTCATTCATTAATTTGTTAGCAAGTTTATATAATTTACTTTTTTTATTTACATTTTTCATATGAGATTCTATTGTTTGTATAACAGGTAATTTGTTATTTTTATTTAAATTATTAACATTATTCTTTCCAAAATTAGTTTGTAACACGGTTACAAACATGTCTTCGTTTTGTTTTATTTTACTATCTAACTTTTGTTTTTTTTCTATAAATGCTGATAAACTGTTTTTATATTTTTCTAAATTGTCTCTAGCATTGTTTCCTATATATACTTGCGTTTCATTGTCTATATTTTTTCTAGAAAAATCTACTTTATTTGTTGATATTTTGTTTAATTGTTTTATATTAATATTTAAAGTTTTAATACTACTATCTATATCTTTAGACAAATTTATGTCATTATTTATACAATCAAATGATTTAATATATTCATCGGCTATTTCTGGATTTGTTATATAAGGACAAGTATCTCCCATTTAATATTAATTATTAATAATATTAAATATAAAAATATTATAGTTTAAATAATGTTTATATTATCTATAGATATAGGTATAAAAAATTTATCATTATGTATAATGTCTTGTTTAGATAAACTTAATTTTCAAACATATACTATACATATATGGGAAAATAAAGAACTTATACCATTATACGATATATCTACAACATTATCAAAACAACATTATATCACACAACTTGTATTACAACATATAACTTGTTTTTACACAATGCATAAACATCTTATACATGAACAAGTAAATTATATATATATAGAAAAACAGCCTAAAATAAATAATATAATGTATATTGTATCTATTGTTATATATACAAAATTAATAGATTTAATACATTCAGAAAATAACAATTCTACTATAAAAATAGAATTTATTGATGCGCGTAAAAAATTACAAGTTTCATCATATTATACAGGTCCAAATATACATACATTACAAAATACTATAATGTGTACAACTAAAAATAAAAAAAACGAAATTATATTAAAAGGTAAAAAGGCATATACTAATAGAAAAAAAATAAGTATTTATTATTGTACATATTTTCTTTCATTATTCAATGAACTAGAAAAAGAAAAATGGTCTTCTTTTTTTGAAAAAACAAAAAAAAAAGACGACCTTTCAGATACATTTTTATATTGTATACATAGTCTTTCGTTAAATTAATATAAATCGTTAAAACAAATGAATTATAATAAATAAGTAAAATAAATAAATATGAAAAATAGTATAACTAATTCAATATCATATCAACAGCCATTATTATATAATGATGATGTAAATGATGAGATGAAAGAAAATAATATTAAAAATAATAATATAGATGATGACGAAATGTCAGAAACATTAATGCAAATAGCTAATCCTTCTGTTAAAAAAGATATACCGTTTAAAAAACAAGTAAACGATACAAGGTCTGTATCATCTGTTTCAAAACAGTCTTTTTCTGGTGATGAAGACGATGAAGAAGAAGACGATGAAGAAGACGAAGAAGACGATGAAGAAGAAGAAGACGATGAAGAAGAAGAAAACGATAAACATGTAAAAAATAAAAAAAATAAAAAAGATAATGATAACGATAGTATAATATCAAACGAAGATGACAAATTAGATTATTTATTAAAATTGGATCATTTAAAATCATCAGGACATGTTGTTAAAAATTTACAAGTAACAGATAGCATGACAGATATTAAAAAAGAATACCATCGTTTATACAGATCTATTGAAATAAAATCCAGTGTTAAATTTCAACAAAAAATGCTTATGGCTATAATAACAGGTATAGAATTTTTAAATAAACGTTTTGATCCATTCGATGTTAAATTAGAAGGATGGTCAGAAAATGTACTTGAAAATATTGAAGATTTTAATCCTATATTTGAAAAACTATTTGAAAAATATCATAAAAAACAACAAATGGCACCAGAATTAGAATTAATTTTAGCTGTAGCAGGTTCGGCGTTTATGTTTAATTTAACACAAACATTATTTAAAGCTATTGTACCAGATACAATAAATATAAATAATTTAAAAAATACTGTAAAATCGAATATGGGTAATTTTGATCTATCGTCTGTATTAAGTAATTTAACATCTACAGTATCTTCTTTACACAATACACGTGGTACTACTTCTAACGAAACACAAAAACAAATGCCTCAACAACACAACCAGCATACTTTTTCTACTCATGAAAATAACAACACACCGTCTTTTAATCCACCACCTTTACCACATATGTCGTCTTCATCAATGTATCAACAACAAATGGATTTAACATCACAAAAAGAAGATTATTTAAACGATGATGAACGGTTTTCAGTATCAAGTTATGGTAGTTCATCAAGTACAACTAGTATTAAAAAAAGACAAAACAATAATACTAAAAAAACATCATTATCTATAAACAATAAAAAGAAAAATAAAAATAATTCTTTTTCTACAAAAAAACAAGATAAAAAAATTATAACAATATAAAAAAATTTATAATTCTTATACTAATAAATAATAAAAAATATATTTATTTTAAATAAATGTCAGAATCGTATTATTGTGATCTAACAAACGCGTTTACACCTTTTCATACAAATACACAACAACAATTACAAACACTACAACAACCAACACTTTTACCAATAACACAAACACAAATACCAGTACAATTACCAACAATACAACCACAAATACATTTACCAACATCAACATCAACATCACCATTACCATCACAACAACAACAACAACAACAATATATAAAAAATTATAATACTACTACTAACCAATTACCATCTTCGTATAATAACAACAATCATCATTGTCAATGTAAACATCATATTCAACATAAACATAATAAAGTAAACACGTTTTTAAATATAAATAATCCTTTTTTCTTATCTATTATTTTAATATTATTATTTTTAAATTTAATTATACTTGTTTATTTATCTGGTAAATCTGAATTTGCATTTCGTACTAATTCTATGTAATGTAAAATATCCAAATTTCCACCAAAAAGACAACACATTGACCAATGAGGTGATACTTTAATACGTTTTGCTCGTACTATACCGTATAATTGTCTACATAATTGATTAATTAACATTTTTCTATAACTTAATTTTATATCATTTAAACTAAAATTATAAGCTTTTACACAAGACCAACTACAAAAAAAACCTGCTGTTTTATAACGTTGTCTTTTTGTATCATATAGTAAAGGTAAAAAACAAACACAGTCTTTTTTTTTAAAAGAACATACACGACACCACCAACAATATAAAACAGACATGTCGTTGTTATTAGTATTATCATTATTTTGTTCTGTGTTGTTATTTGTTGTATAATCTGATATAGAATTAATATCACAACAAATATATAAAGAAGAAGGTTGTATAGTAGATAATATAGACGATTTTAATTTAATACTACTGTTTATTTGATTCATTGATAATATATAATCATCGTTTTCATTTTCATAAAAACATTCTTTTTCTTTTTTATCAGTTTCTTTTTTTTTTGTAATTAACATGTTTTTATCATTATTATAAGATGTATCGTTATTAATGAAATAATTATAATTGTTTTTAATATTAAATGTATCGTGTATTGTTTTATCAAGTAACGTGTTTGATAATTCATTAGTATCAGATTTTTTAGAATCTATAGTTATTTTTAAATTACCAAACACGCATGTTTCTTTTCCTTTATCGTCTTTTGTCGTAATAGAAATAGGTTCTTTTTCTTTGTTTTTTTTAAAATATTTTTTTTTCATTTTCAACTACAGTTAAAAAAATATTCCTTGTTTGTTTAAATTAATATACGTTATTAATAATAATAATGAATAGTATTAAAAAAAAACCATTTTGGGATATTGATGAAAACGAATCGTTTATAGTTAAAAATTCGTATAAAGTATTAAAAAAACACGATACTGATAAACAAGAATTTTATTCATTATTATTAAATTTTTTTGATACTATAACAAAAAAAATACAAAAAGGATATAATAAAAAAATACAAGACTATTTATCAACATATACTAATGATACTATTGTTACAGTTTTACCTATACAAATATTGTATTTAATACCTAATTTAATATTATTTATACATACTCCACATGTTTTTTCAGAAATATCTGATAATCCATATTTTATAGGTATAAATAAACCTAAAGAAATTTATACATCTGTATCTGAAAACGATATATTTATAAATAAAAACGATAAAATGTTACGTGCATCATGGAGATTAGTTATGTTAAAATTATCATTATCTCCTAAAAAATTATACGATTTGTATATTCATGAAATAGCACATACATTTGCTAACCATGTACAATACAGACACGATGATCATAAAGAAGATTATAATCGATGTTATATTTTGTTTTCAAAAATAGCAGAAGAATATAATGTTTATAATCAATTAATGTCGTTATATTATAATAATAATAACTATAAATAAATGCATACACAAAATTATTTATATTTATCAAATAAACAATTAAATACATTAAGTAATCATTTATTAACAAGTAAAACAGAACAAGGTGGTTATATACACGCTTCTAAAAATATTATCACCAACTATTCAAAAAAAGGTATACCTTATCATATAACAACTGTTGATAGTATTAAAAAAGACACATCAAATGCAGAAAAAGATTATATAGTAATAAAAAATACAGAAATTAATTATCATTCACATCCTTTAAGTGTTTATGTTGAAAACGATTGTATAGTTGGCCAACCTTCTAGTGAAGATCTTATACAATGTATAGATTATGCTGTAAACGGTTATAACAGATGTCATATTGTTGTTACATTAGAAGGTATTTATTTAATAAAAATATGTTTTGTTTTTATTGAACTATTTGAATCATTAAATAAAAAAATACAAGAAAAAATAGAAAAAAAAATATACAATTATTTTAAACAATTACATATTTGTAGAAGAAAAGATGTAGCTATACGTATAAATTATACACCTGAAAAATATGTAAAAGTTATTAATACATTTAAATTGAAAAAAATACCAGGAATGTGTAAATATAAAAAATTATTAAATTGTAATCCTTTTCATATATATTTTCATCCTTCTAATTTTTATTTAAAATATAAAAAAAATATGAAACAAATTAAAAAAAATATACTTTATAATCACGATTTACATTTAGTATCAAATTATGATAAAAATAAACCTTTTTTTATAGATATTTCATAAAATTTCACTTAAACCGTATAAATTTGAATATACAAAATGTATAACATCGTTTAATTCATTAAACGAAACAGGTCTGTTTGTTTGTTCACGTTGATTCAATTTATATTCTATTTCTACTTCATAAATTGTGCGTGTTTTGTCATTATTTGAAGATATTTCTGTTAAATCTATATCAAAAGAAGAACTGTACATAAATGTTGTTCTTTTTTTAATACGATAAAAAGTAGTGTTAGTACTATTAGACATATCGTATACTATTGGTGATTCATTATATACAGGTTTTTCAGAAGATACACTTATACGTAATGCGTATCCATACATAGAAAATGTATCGTTTGTTGTTTTTGTATCTTGTTTTATTTTTTTAATTGTTTTTTGTATAGTTGTATTTGAAAATAAAGATTGGTCGTTATTGTAATAATATGTTGTTCTTATATTTGGTCTTAAAGATGAAAAAAAATCTACTGTTTCACAATACGTTGAACGGTATCCTAATGTTTCAAGTGTTTTTTTTAACCAGTCATAATGTTTAAAAGATACATGTGAACGAAATTTGTTTGTAGCATTATCATATATACCAACACGGAATTCCAATTCGTCTATATGTGTATGTTGTTTATTAAATCTTCTTATAACAGAATCTGTTGATAAAATAATAGGTGCCTTTTTTTCATGTGCAAACATTTGTTGTAAAAAATGTGTATCTATATTGTTTAAGAGTTGTCTTTCATTTATTCCATAAACATGTTCAATGTTTTCTATATTATATGTATCAATAAATGGTAAAATATAATTAATATTCATATTACTCGTTATACATTTTAAAACACTTTTTACATTTTTAACAGTGTTTGGTACAGATTTATCTGATATATTTCTTTCTTGTTTTATATCAAAAAGTAAATTTTCTGGTACATTACTATACGAAACACAATATATTTCATATACTCTATCGTATCTTATTTGAATATTTCTAGAATTTATAACTTTAATACGTTCTTTTCTATTTTTATCAATAGTATAAGGATATATTTTACCAGATTGTGTTAATACACATGCATACATTAAAAAAACACCATCTATAATCACATTTTCATGTTCTAAAAATTTAACATCTATTGTTAAATCTTCAAAAGGTTTCCATTTGTATAATATATTATTAGGATATTTCCAATTATCTCCTATAATATATTTTGTAAAACGTGGTATGAAAATTAATCCATCGTATTTAAACAATTGTACTTTTTCTGTATTATAAAAAAAACTATACAAACGTATAACCGCTTCATAAAAATTATTTATATGTTCTTGTTTTAAAAATTTTAAAACTTCTTCATAATAAAAATATTTTTTATAATGTATTTCTATTTTAAAAGCTTCATAAACAGATTTTGCTAATATTAAAAATTTAGATTTTTCTGTAAATAGATTTTGTATAAAAAAATATCTATCATTAAATGGATAATTAGCTTTTAAACAATCTATATTATTATGAGTATATACAGAACAACTGTTTTCACTATAATACAATATATCAAAAATAAAAAACATGTTTAAAAAATATTCACCATCAAGAAGACATATAAATGGTATTTGTATTTGATTAAACTGTACTTGTAATTCAGGTTTATACAACTTCATTTCTCGTGTTATGAAAACAATTCCAACATTTGGGTGTATAAACACTAAAAAACGAAATCCATCTAATTTAGGTGTTACTGCATATTTGAATGTTGTTGTATTAGGTATTTTTTGTATAAGATGTATATACGATTCACTCATTACATTAATAGGCATACCTCCGTAAAAGAAAAGTCCTTTTTTATCAATGTGTATAAGTTCTTGATAAATTGATAAAATAGCAGATCGTTCAATAGGATCATCAATTAATTGAAGATTATCATAATGTGTTGTTTCTAGTTCTTTTGTATTTATTTTTTGTGTTGGTTTTTTTTTATGCATAGTAGGTCGTCTTTTTTGTGGTACTTGTGTTTTTACTGTAGTATTTTTATCAAAAAAAACAACATTAATAGGTGTTTGTGTTTCATCGTTTTTTTGTTGGGGTTGGTCGTCTTTTTTTGATGTAGATGATAATTCTGTACTAGTGTTTAATAATACACCTATACCTTTTTCTTTTCCTCTTATTCTTGGTCGTATATGAGTGGTTTTCATTGTTTTATTATTTGTTCTTTATTAATTATGTATTTATATAATTATGTCTAGGGTTTAATATTTAAATAAAAAACATTTATTAAAAATAATAATAACAATAATAACAATAGCAAACAACAATGTCTTATAAAACTGTTAATACAAAATTAATAGAATATTTATGTATAAAATTATCAGATTGTGTATTGGATGGTATATTATCTATGTATGAAGAATCTCAGCGTTTACAAAAAACAAAAGGACATCGTTATTATAAACAACAAAATGTTTTTCAAACATGTTTAAAAGATATACCATTATGGGAAGATTCTATAATTGATAAAGAAACAGCACGTATTAATACTATAATACCTGAACTTGAAAAAGTATTATTATATATAAATTTAATTAATATTGATATAATAAAAACAGTTCATACAAACACATTTAATCATTCTTCATTATCTATAACAAAAAACGATTATTTAAAAAAACACACACCATCTGTAAAAAAATTTATACATTGTGTATATATTGAATGTTCTAAAATATTTATACAAAACACATCGTTATTTGATACAAAAAACCAAATAGATCAATATAAAATAATAGATCTATGTATAAAAAAAGTAATTAACGGATGTATACCAATGGTCGATTTATTAATGGAAGAAGAAAAAGAAGAACATATACAAAACAATGACGATATATTAACTATAAAAACAGATATATCAATAAACAACAATGATCAAATAACACAAAAAAATAATAATAGAAATATTTTTAACGAAGAAAATGAAGAAGAAGAAGAAGAAGAAGAAAATGAAGAAAATGAAGAAGAAGATGAAGAAGAAGAAGGTGAAGAAGAAGAAGAAGAAGAAGAAGAAGAAAATGAAGAAGGTGAAGAAGAAAATAAAGAAGGTGAAGACGAAGAAAACGAAGAAGAAACTAAAACAAATAAAAATAAAAATAAAACTATCAATAATAAAAATAACGAAACAACTAAAAAAGAAGAAATAGATGAAAATTTATTTGTTTTTACAGAAACATTAACAGATAATAAAAATAATAAAAATAATAAAAATAATACACCTTCCTTTTATAAATTAATGAATAATACTACTACTGTTAATACTAAAAATAAAAATAAAGATAAAACTTTTTTTTAAATAATAAAAATAAAAATAAAAATCGTTAAAATAATTAATTTAAAAATACTACTTTAAATTAATTAGTTTAATCGTGTTCATATAAAAAATATATAAAAATAATGGAAGATTTGTGTCAATTGTTTAATACAACATACATTGCGTTTTTAAACACATTAGATTCTTTACACTTGGATATTGAATTTAAATTAAAAAACGACGATGTTTTTAATATTAAAAACCATATTAACGATGTTGAATTAGCATCAAGATTTCAGAAAAAAACACCATCTACATTGTTTTTAATATACGCATCACCTTATAGTGAATATATTTTTAATAAAGATGAAACGTTTTTTCTAAATGATACATTTAGTACTAGTATTCGTGATACTATTCAAGAAGAAGAACCTTTGGTAAACACAGATGATGAATCGTTTGATGCTATTATATCTGTTTTGAAAACAAAATGGTTATCTATATCAGATGATGATAAAAACACAATATGGTCTTATTTACAATCTTTACTTGCTATATCTACTAAAATTAATTAATATATAGTATACTAAATAATAATTATAAAGAATGGATACTGTTTCTTCTACTTCTTTTATTTATATTTTTATTAATATTGTATTAATATTATTTGTATTATTATCAAAATTTTATTTTAATTACAAGTTAACATTTATAAATTGGTTATTATTATACACATTGTTGTTTTTATTTGCATATATTTATTATTGTATAACATCTTCTCATTTATCTTTAGATTTTTTTGAAAATACTATTGATAATACTACATATAATCTTAATTATTCTAATACTACTAATGATAAAGAAATTATAGATACTAAAAAAAATATAGAAAATTCTATTGATATGAAAACTATTGATAAACGTATTTTATCTAATAATTTATACGATTATAATCAACAACGTTTAAATATACATATACCACAATGGGATATACAATCTTTTAGAGAATCTTTATGTAAAGATATACCAACATATAATTGTAAATTAAATTCTATTAATTGTGCAACACGTGAAACAATTATTAAATAATAAATAATCTTTATGTACTAATAAATTATACTTTTAATAATATATGGATGCTTTAAAATTATGTTCTAATTTTAATACATTAGCAAGTGTTTTATATGATGATCAGGTTTATAAAGAAAGACTTGATATTTCTTCAAACATGTATAATTATACAACATATCCTTCATATAACGATATGATTAATATAAAAGATTATGGCTATACATCTGTTGGTGAATTTTCAGTACCAACTATGCGTGTACGTGCATTTGAACCTATGTTAACACGTTTTCCTGGAAAAGTAATACCAGATGCATCAACAAGTAGTTCTACTATATTTGATAGAGATCGATTAAATGTACAAGTAAGTTTACCAAACTGTAAAAATGCTTATAATCCTAATAATAAAAATGAAGGTTTTGTTAAAGTAAATAGTGGCGGATTAGGATATGTTGAAAATACAGGCTTAACACGATTAAAAGGTAAAGATGGATCAACATTTGTTAATTTTAATATGAACGATAAAGCTTTACATAACCCATTATATCCAAATTCTAGATTTTCAGATTCGCGTCTTAAACGTTCAGATACAGAACCTTATGATTTTAGAAACCATTTTATAAACACCTTACCAAACATATCGTCACCATTTACAGAAAAACATAACGATACTGTCTTTTTAAATTTAGCATTTAAAAATACACAAGTTATACCTATTAAAAAAACAAAAAACCCAGTTTTAATAAACCAAGGAGGTATTGATACACATAATATAAATGAACATAAACACGATACAGTTAAAAACAAATACTGGTCGTCTTAATTGTTTTTTAATAACATTATATTAGTAGTTGATGTATTATTGTTATTTTTAATAACAGATGAGTCGTTTTCAAATTCTTTATTTGCGTCATAATATTTATTATGTAATTTCCATATTTTTTTATTTCCAACTTTAAAATCTATATGTGGATATGGACTACGATACCAATATACTGTTTCTGTTATATTATTACTACGTGATAAATTATCTAAAACAATACATCCATAATTTTCAGTTATTTGATTAAAAGCTTGTATAAATAATTGTTTACTACTAAATATACCAAAAAAAGAATTGTATAATCGTTCAATATTTTGTATATTGTTTTCTTTCATAGCAAAAACAAAATCTATATTTGTACGTAATGTAACAGATAAATCCATAATATATTGTACAGACATAATTAAAAAAATTTGAAAATGTCTACCGTTCATAAAAAACTGTCTTAAATTAATATCTTTATTAATTTCTGTTTTATTAAACATACAATCATCTAAAATAACAAAAAAGTCGTATTTTGGATGATGACCGTTTTTTTTTATTAATTTTTTTTGACGATCAAGTATATTTTTTAATATGATAGTATCATATGTATAATGTATAAACAACGATGGACAAAACGATGAATAAAAAGAATTACCTTGTTCTGTTGGACTAATAATAATACCAGAAGGTATATCTCTATTATGATACATAATATTTTTAATTATTTCAGATTTTCCTGTATTACGTTTACCAACAACACATATAATAGGTGAACTGTTGTTTTTACGTTTATCGTTTAATACATTTATTTTAAATTTAATTAATTGTAAAGATGCTGCCATAATTGTTATTTAAAATAAGAAATATTTGTTTTATAGTAATAAAACAATAATTTATACTTTTAATTTATGTATAAGGATATTCAGAATCTCTTATTTTAACAAATAAACGATCTTTATCAGTATATCCATAACAAACAAATCCATATCTATCTCTTTTTTCTTCTGTGTGTAAAGAAGAAAGAAGAAGCGTGTTACATTTTTCTTGGTATAAATAAATAAGATAATTAGGATCTTGTTTATAATAATCTAAAATATATTTACATTGTTGTACAAATATATGATAATTTAAATCAATTATTAAATTAGATGTATTTATTAAATTGTATATAAGTGTTTTAAAAATAGGATTTCGCGGTGTCGATACCATAATACCTTGATATGTTGTAACATTCATAAAATCGTTTAATGTATACAATACATGTGTTGATAACGGATAGGTTGTATCAAAATCAAAAGAAGTAGTTAAATTTTCAATTAATTCTGTTTTTATATCTAAATAAACACCACCATAAATATACAACAAACAATATCTTAACAAATCGGCTTTATGTGCACCTTTTTTTAACGAATTGTATTTTTGTACAACAGCTTGTGGAAAATTATACGTTTTAAAAAAAGAAATAGCATCTTTATCATCTAATATATATATACGAAATTCATTCTTTGTAAACATGAAAAAACGATTTATAACATGTTTAGGTATTTTATTTTTATCATAATATGTTAAAAATAACAATTTAGGTATTTTCTTAACATGTTGGTTTTGTACAGTTGTTGATGTATTTGTATGAATATTATTTAAAAACAAAGGTTCTTCTTTTTTAATACATTCTTGTATATATTTAAAACATATGCATGTAAAAATTATAATAATAAAAAATAAACATATAATATAATATATAGTTAACGTAGAATTGTTATTCATTTTATTTTGTTAATATATAATAAATAAATAAAGTACTATTATTATTAAAAAATATAATACTGTTATTTTATTTATTTATTATTTTTTAGCATGTGTCTTAACAAAAATAATAAAAAGGACGATTACGATTACACAGATGGTTTTTTAGTACATGATGATAATGATAATAACAACGATAATAATCGTAAAAAGAAAACAAAAAATATAAAAAAGAAAATAAAAAATATAAAAAAGAAAATAAATAATAAAAAATATGTAAGAAAAAACACTGTACAATTTGAAAAAACATCTATGGAAAATATACATACATTACAAGATATTATAACATTATGTAAAGAATACCAATCTTTTTTAAATACATATAATCAAAAAGCTAAACGTATATTTATACTTGATAGATTGTTATTAACAATAGATTCATTAATACAATTAAATAATATGATAGGATTATCATCTATAAAAACAACAGTAAAAAACCAATTATTGTATATTATACAAGGATTAAACAATATATCAGATTTTAATCATATTTGTTTATATGGTAATCCAGGATGTGGTAAAACGTATCTATCACATATATTAGCAGATATTTTTCGTAAAATAGGTATATTAACAAAAGGAAATGTTATAAAAGCTACTAGATCTGATCTAATTGGTGGTTATTTAGGTTCAACAGCTATTAAAACAGCAGAATTATTACAATCGTGTAAAGGTAATGTTTTAATACTTGATGAAGTATATAGTTTAGGTTCAGCAGATACAACAGGTAACGGACAAAAAGATTCTTTTGCAAAAGAATGTATAGATACAATTAATTCTTTTTTATCTGAAGAACGACATAATTTTATATGTATTATATGTGGATATAAAGAAGATGTTAAGAATTGTTTTTTTTCTTATAATAAAGGTCTTGAACGTCGTTTTCCATGGATATACGAATTAGACGTATATACTATAACAGATATTAAAAATATATTTATAAAACAAATAATAGATACACAATGGACTCTTTCAAATGATACAGAAACATCTGTTATATTAGATACAGTATTGTTTAAAAAAGGCAACGAACCTTATTTTTCAAATTATGGTGGAGATACCGAAGTATTATTAACAAAATGTAAAATAGCACATTCACAACGTTTATTTTTAACTATTTTTCAAAATAATACTACTGCTGATAATAAAAAAAAACAATTAAATTCAATAGATATAAAAAAAGGATATGATGAATTCTTAAAAAACAAAGAAACGTCTACAAACAATAATAAAAAAAACACACCTCCTCCTTCTTCTTCTATTTCAATGATGTATTTATAATATATTAATTAATTATTATTTATTTTTTATTAAAAAATTTCATACTATTATCCCATATACGTGTAATAGTATTATTATTATTAGTAGTATTTTCATTACCAAATTGTTCAGAATAAGAATTATACATTAATATAGAACGAAAAATATAAAATAAAATTAGTATAATAAAAACAATTAAAGAATATGTCACAAATGTATATGTTATAGAAGAATTAGAATTCATTGTGTTTGAAACTGTATCGCTAACAGTATTAAAAGGTGATATTGTTGTAGAATCCATAAATAAAAATATAGTGTTATTATTAATTAAATATATTATTTTTTAAATATAAAAATAAAATTTAAATATACGATATCTTTATACGATTGTTTATTATTATTTAAAATAAACTGTTCATCGTCGTTATTATTATAAACATGTTGTATTCTTTCAATAGTAAGTGAATGATAATTGGCTTTTTGTATTAAAATAGGTATATTTGTTTTATATTCTATACTTTTATCAAATTCTTCAAAATAGTGTTTGGTTTTACTACTTTCATCTGTACCTTTAATATTAAAGGAATACTCGTTACCATAATGTGTATTATCGTTTATAAATTTATTTTTATTTGTAGGTACTATATCGTATAATGTAGATTCTATATTTTTTTCAGTATTTCTTAGATATAAATTTTTCATACGTTCACCATCTAAACCTATACCTATAAATAAACCATGTTGTTTTAATACCTTTTTAACATTTAAAAACAAATTATCTAAACTTTCTTCATTTTTAAAAAAATAATGTAATGCGTACTGTAATCCAATAGTATCAAATTTTAATATATTTATAAAAGGTACTGCGTGATCGTTTAAAATAGTAGAAACATCGTATTGATAACATGTAGAATCTGTTGTAAAATATTGTTTTCTAGATTCAAATCTTTTTATATATCCATATTCATCGTTTAATGCTTGTTCATTAATATCTATACCAATTAATCGTGAATAATTAGCTTTCCATATTTTATCAATATCACCACCACGTCCACAAGCTAAATCCAAATAAGATGTTATTGTGTCTTTAGTATACTCTTTTTCTTCTTCTGCACCTTCTTCTGTTTTTTCTTCTTCGTAAAAATAAGGAATATATGTATACGCGTCTTCAATTAGATCACGTTTTAATTTATTATTTTCTTTTTTTAATGATTGTATATCTGTTTGTTGATTAGTAGTTTTCATCATTTTTAACACTTGTTGTTATTCTTTTTTATTTTATTTATTTATTATAAATGTGTCAAGGTAATTAAAATAAATAACTAAAGAAAATAAGAAAGAATAACAAACAATAGTAATAGTATAAACAAAAAAATGTCATCATTAAAAGTATTGTATTTTATATTAAAAACTATTTTAACAACAAATACTGTTTTTAATAATGATAAATTACAATTTATATATACATGGGTCATTAAAAATACAGAAGTAGTACATGAATTAAAATTAGTATATAAAAATTACTCGTTTAATAATATTTATTATATAAATACATATGATAAAAAAAAAGAATTATTGTATATTGATAGAAATACAAAAATATTTATTTTACTTAAAAATTATGATACTATTATTACATATTTAAAAGAATATCCGGATATATATTCATATAAAAATACATTTATTAAACGTTTTTTTTCACCTGTTACAACCAGTTCATTAAATTCATTATTATATAGTATTGTAATTGAAATTAATTATAAAAATAGATTTAAAATTAAATTAAATATACCTAAAAATATACTTATTAAACAAGATTATTTAACAACACATTTCTCATCTTTATTTTCAACAGGACATAATAATAACATAAACAATACGTTAACAACAACAGTATCACCTATACGTCGTTCATCTTCTTTATTACATTTTAAAGAATGTGTTATATGTTATAATACAGTTTATAAACATTCTGTGTGTTGTATGAATTGTTTTCAAATGATATGCAACACATGTTATTTGAAATTAAAATATACATTATCATCTATACCAGAACAATGCGTATATTGTAAATATTCAAAAGAAAACAGTGTCTCGTTTTTTAAAGATTATCATATTGATTATAATGTTATATGTTATACATTATTAGATATACATGTTATACAATTACAAAATAATATTGATAACGTGTTGTATACACAAAATATATGTTCAACTACACAACAACAAAACAATTGTACACCACCATCTAATATTTATTCATTTGCAGACTTAATACAATTAGCGAACCATGTGGAATATTGTTATCATGTTGAATTAGAATAAATAGCACGTGTTATATCTCTAGAATTTAATGGTATAGGTGCATGGTGTAATGTTAAATGGTTTAATTGATCAATATTTTTTGTTTCTATTAACGGTGTCATCCAATTATCATTTGTACAATATTCGTTTCGTTTAGCATCAGGTAATTTTGTACGTATAAATGGTGAATATAAATCATTAACAGACATGTTTGTTATAAATTGGTTTTTATAACAATCGTTCATGTTGTTTAATGTACGATACGGTGAATTTATACTAGAAACATCACCTTGTATATTATCTGGTTGTATTGGTGGTATATATATAGGTACATTAGTATTATTATTTTGTTGATGTGTATTTGTCATATAATAATTAGCAGCATATGAACTATCTTGTTCGTATTTAGATAAACAATTAGACATTTGTTTAATAAAAAATAAATAAAAAAATATATATAATTTATTTAATATAGTATATATTTATTTCTTTATTTATACATACATACATATACATATGTTTATATAAATAAAGAAATAATAAGGGAAAATAAGAAAAAATAAGAAAAACATCATGTCATTACTTATTCGTTCATTTGTTATTTACTACTGCTACTACTTACTTATAAAAATAAACAATATAACTTAAATAAATAATACTTATTAAAGGAAACAAAAACAAACAAACACGCTACTTGTTCACCAACAACACTACAAAACAACATAATGGAAAACACATTCATTGAACAACAACAACTATTAGTCGAATTTTCTGGCGAGAAGTATGCTAACAGGTTTGTTGGTGTTGTAAATGTAGATAATGACATGTTTACTATACCAGAATTTATTCAATATACAGG
>Ga0007876_1000364_pt1 | contig 17861 bp, 9 predicted proteins | sample CryBogCBH24Aug09_FD_70958 | JGI IMG/M metagenome (GOLD analysis project Ga0007876, IMG submission 70958) | Freshwater microbial communities from Crystal Bog, Wisconsin, USA - CBH24Aug09 | ecosystem: Environmental > Aquatic > Freshwater > Lake | place: Crystal Bog, Wisconsin, USA | collected...
AAGAATGTGAACAAACAAACAAAACATTAACAGCCAACTTACAAGAATGTGAACAAAAAAACAAAACATTAACAACCAACTTACAAGAATATTCAAACCAATTAACAATATGTCAAGACGAAAAACAAAAATACCTAGACACATTAACAATTCTAGGTATAACTGAAAATACACCTGATGAAATAAACCAACTTCATGAGGAAATGCTACAATTAAAAAAGGATATTAAAAAATTAACGGAGAAGCATGCTAGATTAAAGAGTACTAATGCACAGTTAGAACAGACTAATGCACAGTTAACACAGACAGCAAGAGAACTAGGTCTGAGACTCAACAATGGTACTAAATAAACTATTAAAACTGATAAATTATCATTCAATAATTTTGAATTATTACTAGCAATTTAATTATTTTTGGATTTTTTTATTGTAGTATTATTAAATTTATCTTTCATTTTTATTAATATTTTCAACTCATAAATATTATAACCGTTATCAATATTATTTAAAAAAATATCCAATATTTTTCTGTAAGTTTTGCTAGAAACATTTAAATAATATTATAGTATTTTATTTTAATCAACTAAATCAATAATATAATATTATATTAAAAATATAATATTATATTAAAATAAAAATATAATTTTTTAGAAAAATATAAATATATGCAAAATCTAGTTATTTAAAAACACTTTTTAGTTAAAATATATATATATTAGTAAATTTAGTATTTTATTATATTTTTCTAAAAATATTAGTATTAATATTATGAATTGTGGTTAGACAACTATTGAAAAATATATTTTAAATAATTTATATCTACAAACTTGTTTATTAATTCACTATATTTTAAAATAATAATAATAATAAAATAAATCTTTTTTCAGTACTACTATAATAAATTTATTTTATTAATAATACTATTTATTATTTGTAAAATTTCCCTATATATATTTGAAATATTTATAGTTAAATTACTTAATAGTATACGTTTTATATCAGATAATAAATATAAATATTTGTCTTTTATATTATTAAAAGTTGTATCATAAAAATAATCTATTGATAATTTCCCAGTAATTATTTGTTCATTATTATTAGTTATTTTTAATATACTAACAATGCGTGTAGTATATTCTAAAACAGAATATTTATAAAAATCTTTATGATCTAATAATAATAAATTCTTAATATTAAAATTATTTAATAATATATATAATTCGTTTAAATCTTTATATTGATCAAATGCTCTAGACATACCTACATCAATATTATATATTTTATTTTTATATTCATTACAATTAGATATATTAATAGTTTTAGATTTAATAAATTGGGGACAATGCGCAACTATAATTTTTAAATGAGCTATATTTTTTATATGATATTTAATTTTTAATAAGTTAGTATCAAAAATTTTTTTACATTGATTATTATTTAATGATATAAAACCACCCATAGTTCTATCCCAATAAGGCGATATTGAAGAATATATCAAGGATTTAATTAATATTTTATTTAATATATAATTTTTTAAAAAATAATTATAAATTTCTATTGTTTCTATAATATTATTATTTAGTTGTTTATTAAATATAGTATTTACTTCTTCAAAATATAAATCATTAATTCCTCCATGAACAATAATATATTTACCAATACGAATAATACCATATATATTATTTATATTATATTTTAATATTTTATGTAAATTTATTAATCGTGATTTATCATTTTTTCCTTTATTACTAACATATCTTAAATCATTTTCTAAATTTAGTATTTCATGATTTCCTAAAATAATTATAATACGGGAATTAAATTTTCTAGCCTCTTTATCTAAATCAAATAATAATTTTAAATTATAATAATCACAATTTTCATCATTAACAGTATTTATACAATATGGATTTGTTATAGGATGGTATCTACATCTATCTATTATATCTCCTGCTATAACAATAAATATATTATTTTTATTTTTATTCCATCTAATATTTTTTTTTTTTACAGAATAATATTGGCAACTATCATTTATATAATACAAATTATTTATATTATCGTATTGTAAAGCTTCATAATATTTGTCAAATATTATACATCCTGTTAATTCTAAACTTTGTTTTAATGCATAAAAATCACCATGAATATCTCCTATAATAAATAATTCATACGGTAAATTTACCCAAACTCCATTAATATTTTTTTTATTATTTAATATATATTGTTGTAATATTTTATATTTAATTTTATATTTAATATATTTCTTTAAACTGTTAATATGGTCCATTATAATATATAGATAGATTATATATTAATATACACATATATCATTATAAATAATAATTTTTATATTTAATAATAAACTTTTAGTTACTTTACTAGTTGGATTTATATTATAATTTTTATCTTTAACAATAAGTAAATTAGTATTTTTATTAATAGTATTTACTATTTTAGCATTTGATTTTATTAAAAACTCTTCTAATTCTTTATTTCTAAAACCAGAAATTGCAATATTTAAATTTGAATATTCATTATTATATAATGTAGAATTTGATTCATCTGGATAAATAATTATAATATATTTTTTTATATTATTATAAAAATTTATAAAATTTTTGAAATTAGATACAAATAATATGCTAGTTTTCATTTCAAAACCTTCAATATTTTTTATATTATTTATAAATTGTTCTTTTGTCCATAAATTATATATATTTAATAATGTAGGATATTTTGATAATATTAATTTTATTTTTTCAATACCTATACCATGGCCTAATTTATTACTAGCTACCATTAATATATGTAATGGAACAGATGATATAGCTTTTTTAATAGAATGAATTAAATTATCTGAACTTTTTTTTTTAAAACCATTTATTTTTAATAAATCAGACTGATTTATTAATAATATTTTTTTTATTGAATTAAAATTTGCATTTACTAATTTTTTTATAATTGCTAATCCCAAGCCTTTAGTTTTTAAAACTGAGAAGAAATAATAAATATTTTTTATTAATAATTCAGTAGAATTATTTTCAACTAAAATTATATCTACTTTGGAAGTAGTCCATTTCCATTCATATTTATTTGGTAATTCTATATTATCAACACCTTTGATAACTTTTTGTATATATGGTATAACATCTCCAGAACGAATTAATTTTATAATAGCACCTTTTCCCAATTTATTATCAATAATATATTTAGCATTAAAAGCGGAAACTTTTGAAATTAAAATACCTGTAATTATAACAGGTTTTAAAATAAGAACAGGTTTTATGAATCCATCTTTTGAAATATTCCATTTAATATCTAATACTGTAGTTTCAACTATTTGTTCTTCTATAATATCTTTATATGCAAATGCATAATCTGGATTTCCATTATTATTACGTTCATATAATGTATTATTAGTAACTATTATCCCATCAATATTAAATATTGATTCATTTCTACGTTGTTTATAATAATTTGATAGAAAGATAATATCTAATTGGGATATAATAGTATAATATACTATATTAAATCCCATATTTTTAGCAAAAATTAATTGATCTTCTGGCTTTAATACTGGTTTTATCAATTCATATACTATAAATGTACTATCATATGCTAATAATGGATTTATTTTTTTAGAATTGACTAGTCCTGCAATAGTATTACGAGGATTTTTATTTTTATGCCATTTAGTATTAAATTTATTTTTTTCCATAATAAGTTCTCCTCTTAATACTATATTATTATTTAATATAGGTAATTTTAAATATTTTACAAGTCGGGATATATCCAATCCATATTTACCATCTCCACGTGTAAACATATTTATTTTATTATTATTATATATTACTAGTGCTGATATACCATCTAATTTATCCGATAATATATAATTTCCAGTATATTTTATTACCCATTTATCTAAATATTTTGTATGGGATTTTATTTTATTCATTGAACCTAACCAATAATCTAATTTTACTTTATTTTTAGAATTAGAATTTATTTTATATCCAATATTTTTTAATATTTTAGATTTTGGAAATTTTATATTAAGAAAATCAATTAATATATCATACGTATAATCATTTATTATAGGTTCATCTGTATTATAATATTTATCGGAAGTATAATTAATAATAGTTTCTAATTCTGATTGAGTAAAATTATTAGCATTATATGGATCAGATTTAATAATATTTATTAATTTAATAATAGTTGAATTATTCATTAGTATTATAATTAATTAATATAAATATAATTTTAATTCAATTTTATAAAATAACATTTTTCTACTATTAACTAATGTTTACCATATTTAATATTATTCTAATTATTTTAATATGTTATTTATTAAATAAAATTAAAATATCTAATAACTATAAAAATAAAAGTATAGATACATTTACTAATATTATACCATTAAAAGTACCTATTTATGGAGATATACAATATAACACATATAATATAGACAATGATAATAACTTATATAAATATCAAAATTATAATGATACAAAGTTACCCTTAACTGATAATTTAAATAATATAAATTTACATAATTCTACAAATTCTAAATCTAATAATTCCAAAAATAGTATTTATACAGCTCAATATAATAATATATATAAACAAACTAATTTACCATGTGAAAAAGATATTATTTATGATACTAAATTTTTTCAACCTTCAGATATAGACATATCTATTCCTACAAATTTTAATAAAATTAATTATACTGATAGAAAAATACAAGATGTATATAATGATGTTGTCAATAATGTTAAAAAAGATAAATTAAATAAAAAATTAAAAGATAAAAATGAATATAAAATAAAAGAAGGAGCTTTCGGAGAAAATATTTTTAATAATGTTATATGGGAATATGAAGATGAAGATGATGGTTTACAATATGATCCTTCATTATCTAATTTATTAGTATTATAAAAAAATTGATATATTTATATATATAATTTTAAAGATTACAAATTATATTATATAATGGAAAAAACTATTACTATTGGCGATTTTACAGGACTAATAATAAATAATAAAGAATTAAAAAAAAATATAATTGATTATTTATATCAAATCATTAATTTATCAAATTTACGATATAATATTCTTGATAATGTACAAAAATTACAATATTTACAAGAAAATGAACATTATGTAATGCCTAATTATAAAGGTACTACATATTTACTTATTTTTACAAATATTATGAATAAAAATTATTCAATTTTAATAAATAGAAAAAAATTATCTTATCATTATTCTCAAGTTGTTCTTAATAATGTTTTGTTAGTTGATATACAAATTATAACAAATAATAATATGTATTTAGGAACAATTTTTAATGGAAAAATAATTCATAAAGATGATAAACATTTTTTCTTAATTCAAGATTGTTTTTATTTATTAGGAAAAAATATTTTAAATATGGAAATGTTACAGAAAATTAATTATTTAAATGATATTATTAATATAAATTTACCAAAAAATTGTTGTAATAATTTTATATTTAAATTAAATAAATTATATAAATATATAGATTTACCAAATTTAATAAATACTATTATCCCTACAGGTAAATTTTCATCAAATGGATTAATTTTTTATCCATATAAATCTGGAAATAGTATAATATATATTGAAAAAAAAGATAATAATTCTATAAATAAAAAAATAGAAATTACAAATTCAATAGATGCATCTTATAATTTAATAGATAATTATACTAATATATTAAAATCAAGAGAATATTCATATGAAAAAGATACAAAATATACTATATTTTATATAGCTAAAACAACAATACCAGATGTATATAATCTATATAATAATATAAATACAGAATTTAATAAAATAGGTATAGCACATATACCTAATTTAAAAATTTCTCATTATTGTTATAATAATATAGGTATAGATCCTATTAAAATTTATTGTATATATTATTCAAAATTTGATAAATGGATACCAATAAAATTAGTAAATTAAAAAAAATATATAATAACTGTTATATTATCATATGATCCTTTATTTAATGCATACTTAGTTAATTCTTTTGCATAATTTCCTTTAAAATTATGTATTTGTAAATCAAGTATAAAATCTACTGCATTTTGATTACTTAATACATCCCATAATCCATCACATGCCAATATAATAAATTTATCATTAGGAGTAATATTATATCGATATATATTAGGTAAATGAGTTACAAAAGGTGTACAATCTAAATCTCCAAAAGCACGTGATAATGATAATGTTTTAATTCTCCAATCTATTCCATCATAAACTATTTTACCACCTAATAATTCTATACGTTGTTGTTCAGAGGGTAAATTAGGTTTATGATCAATAGATAATGGAATACCTATATTTTGTTTATTGCATAAAACAGCACGAGAATCACCTACATTTACAACCCATAAAATATGAGTATTTTTATTTTTTACTTGTATACAAATACAAGCAGTAGATCCACAATAAACAGCAGCACGAGGATGATACATTTTAATATTAGATTGTAATAAATTATATATATTATTTATATATTGTGTAAATATATTATTATTAAAAAATATTTTTTTTTTTATTTTTTTTAATATAAATAAACATATATTTTTTTTTAAATATAAAGAAATTTTTTTTCCACCATGACCATCAAATACCCCAAATAAATTTATTTTATTCATTTTATTATTATATGTTCCATCAAGATTTAATATTGATATATGTTGATCTTCCTGTGTATTTCGTTTACCTTTTATACTATATGTATATATAGCCATTATAATATTCTATATAATACTACATATAAATATTTTAATAGAATTAAATGTATATTTTTTATTAATAAACCATGGATATAATATTAAAATATTAAAATTAATATTTTGTTGAAATAAATGTTATAACCTTTGTTATTTTAATAATAAATATTAAAAGATAATTTAATAATATGATACCAAAAAATACAAAAAAAAAAATAATAAAATAATAAAATAGTAATAATTCAAAATTATTACAAATATAATACTAATGGAAAAAAATAGGTTTATTGACTTTTTATTTTTATTATATTTAATTAAATATAATAAAAATAATAGTTTCATATAAATATTATTTTAATGTATATTAAATGTTAATTCTATAAACTAGTTGGTAGCTAATAACTATTTTTATAATGTTTATTTAAAATATATTTTACAAGTTTTAATAGGCTCATCTATAATTCAAAATATTAATAATGTTTTTATTTTTAATTTAAATGTATTTACAAATGCATATAATTTTATTTTAAAACAATATAAAATAAAAAAGAAAAAATATTATCAAATAACATTTATAAATTCTACAAATATTGCTATTTTTTGGTAAATTAGATTATTACTAATAATAATATTTAAATTACTTTTAATTATGAAAATAAAATACTATATTATTTAGATGTTTATACTAGAAATTACAGAAAATATTGTATACATATTTTAAAAATAATTTGGAGATAAACGTTATATAAAAAATCCAGAGTTATAAATTTATTAATAAAAATTACAATATAAATTTAATAACACTACATTAATTATATTAAATCAAACTTCAAAAATGATTAAATAAATATTTATTTTATTTAATGTGATTAAAAAAAAATAATACTTATCCAATAATATTTTTATATTAAAAAAATTATAATACTTTTATCTAGTATAAGATTATATTTTAAATAAGTGCAATTTTCCCACAGTACTATATATATATATTAAATGACCACTTTAGTATATTATATTTTAGTGTAATTTTTATTACTAATATATAAATTGTGGATTTTTGTTAAAATATAAATTTTGTTTTACTCGATAAATTTTTAATTATAATATTTATAAACAAATATATTCAGTTTAAGAAATAGTATTATAGAAATATTCAAAATACGTGTTAAATTCTTTTATAAGTTCAGTAACTGTTTCAGTATGGGTGTCAGGGCCATCTAGATCATCCGGAAGACTACTATAACTATTTTTTTCAGTTAATGTGTTTATTTCATCCTCCATAAAAAATACGTGTTTTTTTATATATTTTAATGTAAATGAACGGGCATTATTTGAATGGTTACATTTTATTAATAAATTTCTATAATTATATTTTATAGGACTTTGTAGCTTAATATGGATCAAATTAGTATTATTTTTATTGTTTGTGTTGATAATTATACAATTTTCATTTAATAGAATAGTTACACTGGATATATAATATATCCTGTCACCCAACTTCTTAAAAAAATCAAAAATTATGCAGAAAATGGAATAAAATCCCTTAATATCGATATTATCTATTTTTATGGCTGTTGTCTCACTACTATCATTTACGTAGAAACTTATAGTTAATAAAATGGCATTTGAAACTAAATAGGTATAATTAATGTTATATAATATACACATTATACTCCATAATATATTAATATTTTTAGTAAGACTAATTACCGTTTGAATCTTATTTAAAATTATATAATTACTAATATTACTATATTTAAAATAGTTTTCAAATGAGTTAGAATCCATATTACCATTATTTTGTAATATATTATATTCTAGTATAAATCCTATACGGTATAATAGGTACCATCCAAGGGTAATATTATTTTGTTGTATCTGGACCGTTATATACTTATTATAATAATCATAATAATTCAGATCAGAATCATCAGGGGTTTTTATTTCCATTATATAGTTTTCTGAACCTATTTGCTGATTTAGTTTTACATTATATAAACAATCATCTGTATAATATATTATATTTTTTAAATAACTTAAAAACTGTAATACATAGATAAATATAAATCTATAGAAAGTAAATACGTCCTTGTTTGTTTTTTCTAGGTTTATTATTAGATCATAATATAAAGAAATACTCTTATGGGAGTATTGGTAAAATATAGGGATATTATTACAGTAATAATATATAATAGTATTATATATCTTTATTAAGATTTCTGTAAATTTTTTATGGTTATTAAATTTTACTATTTGCACCTTCATTGGTATAGTAATATATATATCATTTAACTTTTCTTTATTTTGGGTTGTTAGCTGGGTAATACCGTTATATTTTTCTATTACCTGTAAATGAAACTCATTTATATTATTTAATATGGTATTATTACCTCCTATAAGAAGAGTAGTTGGATATTTTTTATGATATTGTTTATTATATTTATTTAAAATGTTATTACCTCCTATTAGATAATTACTTGGATATGTCAGTGCAAAACTATTTACTAAGGATTCATTATATAAAATACATTTATTGGGATCTTCCGTAGGTGTACGTGATGTTTTAGTAGGTTTAGTAGGTGCAAGGGGGGATAATATAGACTTAATATCAAAACTTACAGGAATATTGTTAAATGGTATTAAAGAATTATAATTATATATATATAATGATATCCATAAAAATATAATTTGTATATGGTTTGTTAATTTATTTATTTCCAAGGATAAATTTCTTTTGGCCTGCGCCGCCCCATTGATATTTATACTCGTTAGTATTTTGGCTAATATATTTGGGGTTATGTTCATATCTGGAATTTCTATATGTTTATCGGTAAAAAATTGTCTCATCCCTTTATATATTAGATATATATTAAAATTAGTATATGAAGACATAATACTATTTATATGTACCTTTTTTAGGTTGGTATTTGTATCTTCCTTATATTCATATTCATAAGATATCCATTCCATATACAGGTTTATATTAATTAAAATTTGGGAAAATAGTTCATTATAATTATATAGATTATTTACCATTTCAAATCTATATCCAGGTATAAACTGGTTTAAACCTGGAATCCTAAAAGAATGATTATTTAGTAACTTTTTTATCGGAATTTTATTTTGTGGTTTAAAGAATAATAAATTTGGATTATTAAGGTCAAAGATATGCTCGATGTTTATGCGTTTAATAATATCAATACATGTTGTATATACAGTATTTAATTGTCCCATTAAATCACATAATCTATCTAGATTGTATAATGTATTTCGAAGTATGAATAATAAATTAATACTCTTTGGATTATGGTAGTTTATAAAATTAAAATAATAATTGTTTAGAGGTAAAATGGTATAGTTATAGATATTATTATCATTATATATTATATTATATAAATTAAATTTTAATTTATTAAATGTTAAATTATAATTTTGTAGTATATAATTTAAAATATCATCTATTTGTTGTTGAACCCGTGAATGGACTATATTGTTTTTAAGAGACTTATAAAACTCGCCTATTTTGTTTTTTACCTCTTGATAAAAATTATTAATATAATGTATCCAAAAATCTACAGGCACATTATATAATATAACTATTTCATAAGGATTTAATAATATTATATGTACATATAATGATAATATATATAATTTAAATATTATAAAAATATCTAAATTCCATTTATAAAATAATTTTACTATATTAAAAATTATATTACATAATATAACCTTTATTTGCTTAGGAAACATATCTCCCCTAGCTGGAGCTAAATATGATAATATATCATATTTATCATCAAATAAACTAACGGTATCGTTTTCGGTAATCTTTTCATATGCAGTTGAAAACTCATCATAATTAAATGTTATAAATATACGGTTTATTTTTATATCCTTAGGATTAAATGGTATATTAACATCATTAAATACTGTGTTATAGTTAAATAGTGTATATGTTGGTACATGTGTAGGCCTATCCCAACGGTATTGTGTATATATAGGATTTGTTATAGTACGGGTTAATGCTGGAAGGTATTTTATATAAGTTGGTGAATATTTATTATACTGATGTTTTATTTTTATCGGGTCAAATTTGTTTTGTTTTATCATTATATTAGTAATAGTCTGTAAAAAATTTATTATTTGAACTTTATTTATCATTCCATACAATATAAAAATTAATTCCTTATTGGATAGTTGATTATTAGATACATTGGAATCGGGGGAAGAAATCATTATATATTAACTATAAAATAATCTATACATATTATAATGTATTATAAATATATAATAATATTATATTTAGGTTTTTTATTAATCTATATATTAAATTTATCACCAATAATTATATATACTATATAATATGATAGTATTACAAAATTATTTTACTCTGATATAAAATAATTTATTTAATCATACTCATAAAATTTTAAACGAATAAAATTATAGTAGTGTAAAAAAAAGTAGGCTTATTGATTTTTATTTATAATAATAATGTTTCATATCAATATTATTTTAATATAATTAAATGTATATTAAATATTGATTCTATTAATAAACACTATAATAAGCCTAATTTTTCCACTACTAATATATCTTATAAAATTATATCATTATATTTATTAGAATTTGTCCCTAAATACAATTTCCATAATATTAGTATTCATTAAATATTTAATAAATTGTTCATAATAATTATTTATTTCAAGTTTTTTATAATATGCTTAAATTATAAAATAATAAATTAAAATAATTATATAGCATTCCATAATTTAAAAAATTCATCAATATTTATATCTTTATATTTAATATCTGTATCACTTGACCACCATAAATTATATAAATTTAATTTATTAATATAATAATTAATATCATATAAAGTAAATTTATATAATATTTCTTTTATATATGGAGTTATTATTAAATGATGATTTATAGAATTAAAATATGTATTAGCATTCATTGTTTCATGAGAAATTTCATTAATATATTTATTTTCTAAATCTATACTGATATTATTTAAAAAATTAATAATAGAATTATATGATGGGCTACTATATCCAGTATAATAGGTAAAATTATTTGAATTATAATATTGCATATTACCAAATAATGTGATAACAAGATGATAAATTTTTTTTAAAAATGAATCTATTTCAATATTTGAACATTCTAAATCTATAAAAGTATGATTATTATATATACTTTCTAATGGTATATAATCATATATTATTGGATATATTGGTAGTAAATCATTTATTATTTTTTCATTAAAATGCAAATATAAATTTTCGTAATTATCATCTAATAAATAAAATTGTTTAGAAATAATTGGTAAACCACAATAATTATTTTCATCATCTAAAATATCTAATGATGATAACAATGTATTCATATGCATTTTAAATTCTATTTTATTAATTAAATCACTATTAAAAGGATAGTTTAATGATTTGTATTTATTTTTTAATTTATATCGTAAATCTTCTTCATCTAAATTAATAATATTTTGACTATCATCCAATAATAATTTTTTACATAATAAAATAATTTCTTTTATAGTTAATTGTAATTTATCGGTTAAATATGTTATTAATGTATAATTTAATTTAAAATATCTACATAATATTATTTTTGATTTATTACTTTCTTTATTTTTATTTATTTCAGTTAAATATAATTTAAAATTATTAAAATTAAATAGTATTTTATTATTATTATCTAATTTTATAATATGATTATTATTTAAAATTAAAAAATGTATTTTACAATAATATTCTAAAGTTAATTCTGGTCCAATATCTGTAGATATTGGAAAATAATCATTACCAAAAAATAAAAATATTAATGCTAAATCATAAATAATATTTAATGATGAATCAATAATATTATTAGATTTATTATAATATATTAATAAATTTTTATTTAAATTATATCCATCTATAAATTGAACATAATTATTATCTTTATTATTATATTTTATAACACTTAAAAATATATCTTTATGAATTAAATTAAAATAATTTTGTTGTACTATAATTTGATGTATTAAATCAGAATCAACAGTATGAATAATAATATCACCTAAATATTGTTTTATATATATATTATGAAAAATTTTATAATCTGCTTCTCCATTATTACTTCCTGAATCAATATATATTAATATATTAGGAAAATTAATAGATAATTTTGTATATAGTACATCTTCTAATTTTGTTATTAATAATGATATAGGGCCAAATGATTTATCTATACTAAACCTATATTTTAACCATTTATAAAAATTATAATTTAAATTATTATGATCATAATATGTATTTTTAAAATCTTTATAATATTCATCAAATTTTTTTTTTCGCATTTTTGATTCTATATAATGTTTAATTCTTCTTCTTCTTTGTTCTAAAATTTTAGAATATGATGGTATACCATCAAAAATAATATTAATAGATTGTAAATATGTTAAAATATGTATATTATCTATCCAATTAATAATTTTATTATAAATATTATCAATAATAATATTTTCTAATTTATTTTCTTGTATTATATATTTTAAAAAATTTGTTATTATTTCTTCTTCTGTATTTCCAACTAATATATTAGTTATAGATTCTATATTATTCTTCCAATATGGTAAATTATATATATCTATTATTTTATCTTGAATACTAGTATAAGATAAAATATATGGATAACTTAATATAATTTTTATTATATTATTAATATCTTGTTCTATTTCTACTAATGATTGATATATTACAAAACTAATATCTATAAAAATATGATTAACTAATATTTTTCGCACATTAGCTGTTATATTAATTTCATCAATTATATTATTAAGATTATGATTTAAAAATGTTATTAATTTATCTATTCCCATATATTATAATAATTAATTAATTTTTAATTAATTATTATAATTAATAGTAATTCATTAATATTCTATTCATAGATATATCTATGTGAGTTTAAAATAAAAAAATATATAATTTAAATTAAATGGAAAATTTACTAAATTTAAATGATAATTCAGGTATTTTACCGTTAAATGGAAATCCGCATGTACAATCTAAATTTAACTTATTATCGATAGTAAAATATACTTTATTTAATAAATATATAATTATAGTACTAATTATAATAAGTATATATTATATGTATAAAAATAACATATTATTATTTAAAAAAAAATCAGTTTTAGATACTACTAAACAGTATGATATTTTAGATGATAATAATAATGTAATAAATATTAATATTAAAGATATATTAACATTAAATTCAGAATATAAAAAAACAAGTACAGAATTAGAACAAAAAAATAAACAATTAGAATTACAAATTCAACAATTACAATATCAACAATTGCAAAATCAACAATTGCAAAATCAACAATTACAAAATCAACAATTACAAAATCAACAATTACAAAATCAACAATTACAAAATCAACAATTACAAAATCAACAAGTATTAAAACAAAAAAAAAAAAATAAAATACAATCTGAGACATTATCAGATGAAAATTTAAGTAATGATGAATTAGAGCAACTTAAACAAGAGTTGGCAGAATTAGAAAGACAAAATAAAAATATTTAATTAAACTAAACTACTTGAATGATATATCCACCATATACGTGTTAATAATTTTCCTAATAATTTTGTTAAATTAATTTGTTTAGTATGATAACAATAATGTTGAATATATTTTAATTTAATACTAAATTCAAATAATTCATGTCTTAATGTATTATCTTTTTTAATTATTAAATTATTATTTCTTATAGATAACCATACATTATAATTAATATTATGTGAAATAGTAATATTTTTATTTTTAAAATAATTATAAATATTATTAAAATCTATATTTGTTAAATAATCATATTGTTCATATACAACTGATGTATCTGATTTAATATTTATAAATTTTGATAAAAAATATGCAATTTCAATTTGTTTATTAATATTATTAGGATTACATGTTTCATAATATTTTTTTAAATATGGTAATAAATATAAAACAATAATCCCTTCATTAGAATATCTAAATGACCATAATAATTGTAATATATTTATATCAATATTATTAAGTTCTTGTAATTTATTATGTTCAATTAATGAATTTTCAAAAAATAAAATTTCATTGTCGGTATATGTTGATTTAAACATATTATAATTAATAGTTAAATAATTATTATTTAATAAACTATTATACACTTGTAAATGTGTCCATATCATTCTATTTAAACCATGTATTTGTGGTAATTCACTATTAGATAATTCTTTTATTCTTTGCCAAGAATAACCAACAAATATAATATTCCCTTCTGTATCTAATCCTCTTCTCCCTGCTCTTCCTGCCATTTGATGATACATTAAAGTGTCTAAATTATCAGGAGCAATACTTATATTATATATAACAGCAGAACGAAAAGGCATTGAAATACCAAATACTAAAGAAGTATCACTAATTACTACTGCTAATTTTTTATTAGATGCTAATTTTTGTATTAATCTTAAAAATCCATCTGGTAATCCATTTATATATACACCTATTCCTCTCCACAATAATTTAATTAAATAATGATATTCTCCATTAATACATGGAAAATATATTTTATATTTTTCAGCTATTTCTTTAATATCACTATCTGAAAATTTATTATCTTTATTATATATAAAATCATCATGTGGTGCATTTATATCAGTATTTACATGTAAATCAAAAATTAAATTTTGTTCTTTTATTTTTTTTTCAATTTGTTTTTCTGTTAATTTAAGTAATTCTTTTTCTAATTTTTTATTTTCTTTTTTAATTTGTTTAGATCTATTTATTCTTAATTTTAATAAATTAGGATATTTTGCTATTTCAAGAGCTTCAATATCATTATATAATTGTTTTACAATTTCAAAACATGCTATTGTATTTTGTTGAAATATAATAGCAGGTAATTTATCATTATTAATTAATATATATATTATATTAATTAAGTTTACATCATAATTATTAAATTCATATGATGAATATTCATATAATATATTTTGAATTTCATTTGTATATAAATCAATGTTATTTACCATAAATAATATTAATTCATTAAAATAAGTATATGTTTTATTTAATTCTATTACTTCTATTTTATTAAAATAAATATATGGATCTAAGTCACCCAAATTAATATTAGCAAGTAATAATTTATTACATAATGACCATGTATCTTGTGGTGTTTGATTTAATATTTTTGTTAATATTGATTTATCTTTAAATTCATTTATAGATATTAATCCTAATGGGTGTAACATAATTATATCATTTACTTTATTATCATAAAAAAATTTTTGTAAATTAAAAAATCTTTTTTCACATGTTATTATATGAATACTTTTTTTATATATTTTTTCAAACCATAATTTTAATTCATTCAAATTTCCAATTGTTGCTGATAAACCAATAAATGGAATATTATTTAAAATTTTTGCTATTATTTCAATAGCAGCACCTTCTTTTTTTCCTATCATATGTATTTCATCATATATTATCCATTTAAAATTACAATTTATTAAAGGTAAATAATCTAATATTGATTCAGAAGTTCCAACAATTGCATTAGATTTATTTAATAAATTAATGAATTCATCTCGTTTAGGAATACTTTGGTATGTTAAAGTTATTATTGGAACATCACTATTTGTAATTTTTCCAATATATGCAGCAACTTGCCAAGCTAAAGCATCTGTAGGTACAATATATAAAGATTTTCCTTTATTAATTGTATAACCAGATAATATAGATTTTCCTGCAGATGTTGGAGCACATATTATAGTAGATATATTATTATCAATATTATTGATAGTTTGTATTTGCCAATCATCAAATTTTATAAATCCTTTTTGATTTAATGGAGGCATTTGATTATAAAATTTTGTAAATTGTAATTCTATTAAATTAATATTTTCTATTATGGAATTCATATGTGATAACAATGGTGTATATTTTTTTTTTAATTCATTTGACATTATATATTTGGAATCTTGTAATTTTAAATATAAATTAGCTATATTATCATTTTTATTTTGTTTTATAAATGTTTCTAATAAATACATCATATAATATATTTTCCCTTCTATTGTTATTGGAGTAGCAAAAGAACCCAATTTATTAATATTCATAATATCATTTACTAAATTAGTATTATTATTTTTAATATACTTATTATATATTATTAATTCTTTTGGTGTTAATTTTATATTATTATTATGTTTTAAAATAATTTGATTTTCTTGTGATAATTGTTGATGAATATAATTATTTATATTTTTTAAATCTATTGTTGAGTCTGGTTTTAAACCATTTTTAATATTTTGTTCTTCATTTGGTATTATTATTTTTTGAAATATTGAATATTCCCAAAATCCTTTATCATTTATTATTTTATTATTTTTTTTTCCCATATATTTATAATAGTATAAATTTTTAAATATATATAAATTAAATATTATTTAATAAATACCTAATAGCCATATTTATATGATTATTTGTATTTTGTAATGCTTCTATAATTTGATCATCAGAATAATTTAAATCTAATTCTTTGATTAGATTTAAATTATTATCTATATTAGTAGTATTCATAGTTTTATTTGTTATTATTATTTCATATGAACTAATATATTTAAAAAAATCTTTAAATATATCTGGATTATTTTTATAAATTCTAAGTAAACATTTAAAATCATTATTTTGTAATAATTCTAAATTTATTTTTATATTATTATAGTCTTCTTGTTCTTGTTCTTCTTCTTTTTCTTGGTCTTCTTTTTCTTGTTCTTCTTTTTCTTGATCTATTTCAATTTTAAGTTTTTTTTCATAATTTTGTTCTTGTGTTTGTTCTTTTTCTATATTATGTGGTCTATTATCTAATAATGGATTAGATATAATATCTATCAATGAAAATTCTTTTTTTTGGATACTATCCAAATCATAAATAGCATTATAATTATCCATATTAATATCATCAAGATATTTTAAATTATATATATAATCTATATCTATATTATCTATATTATC
>Ga0007876_1000377_pt1 | contig 17527 bp, 16 predicted proteins | sample CryBogCBH24Aug09_FD_70958 | JGI IMG/M metagenome (GOLD analysis project Ga0007876, IMG submission 70958) | Freshwater microbial communities from Crystal Bog, Wisconsin, USA - CBH24Aug09 | ecosystem: Environmental > Aquatic > Freshwater > Lake | place: Crystal Bog, Wisconsin, USA | collected...
GTCGCAGGGGTGAGCGTCAAGGTGTTGATGTCCACCACGGCGTCCACCGCAGTCACCCGGGCGAGGGTGGTCTGCGTGGTGTGCTTGATCCGCAAGCGGTCGCCAACTCGCAAGGGTTGGCTGCCGAACCAGCAGACCGTGGTCTCGAGCGTTGAGGTGACCGTCGGGGGGTTCTCGACTGCGGCGATGCACTCTCCACGGGTGACGTCGAAGTCACCCTCTAAGTGCACGGCCACCGAGATGCCGGGCTCGGCCGTCTCGAGTTCGCCGTCGTAGGTTTCGATCTTCGTGATGGTGGTGCGCTGGCCGAGGGGGAGCACGACCACTTCTTGGCCCTTGGACAGTGGAGCTCCGGTCACCATGCCGGCGTAGGAGCGACGCTCACCGACCTGGCGGATGACCCACTGCACTGGAAGCCGGCCCGAGGTGCGGTGCAGGCCTGCGCCAGCCCAATTCCCCGCCGTTGCGCCTTCGAGAGCCTCGAGGACGGTGGGGCCGTCGTACAACGGGGTTGCGTCGGAGCGATCGGCGACGTTGTCGCCGAGGAGGGCAGAGATCGGGATGACCGTGGTGGAGCGCACGCCGAGATGGGCGGTGAAGGCCGCCACGTCCGAAGCGATGGATCGGAACGCCTGCTCGTCCCACGAGATGAGATCCATCTTGTTGACGCACACCACGAACTCGGAGACGCCGAGGAGCGCAGCGATGCAGCAGTGGCGTCGGGTCTGCTCCTTGAGGCCGGACTGAGCGTCGATGACCACGAGGGCGAGGTCGGCAGTTGAGGCGCCGGTCGCCATGTTGCGGGTGTACTGCACGTGCCCGGGGCAGTCGGCGATGACGAACTTGCGGGTTGGCGTCGATGCGTACCGATACGCCACGTCGATGGTGATGCCCTGCTCGCGCTCAGCTCGGAGGCCATCGGTCACGAAGGAGAGGTCGACGTCACCGGTGCCACGACGAATCGATGCCTCGGCAACGGCGTCGAGCTGGTCGTCGAAGAGCTGCTTGGTGTCGACGAGGAGGCGGCCGATCAGCGTCGACTTGCCATCATCGACCGAGCCAACGGTCGCGAAGCGCAGCAGGCTCGAGGTGGTGGGATCGAGGAGTTCAGTCATGACTAGAAGTACCCCTCGCGCTTACGATCTTCCATGGCAGTTTCAGAGAACTTGTCGTCGCCTCGAGTGGCGCCACGTTCGGACACGGTGGAGCCAGCCACCTCAGCAATGACCTCGTCAACCGTGGTGGCGGTTGAGCGAACCGCTCCGGTCAACGTGGCGTCACCCACGGTGCGGAAGCGGACCGAGAGGCGCTGCACCGCCTCGCCCTCTCTCGGGTGGACGAACTCGCTCACGGCGAGCAGCATGCCGTCGCGTTCGACGACGTCACGTTCGTGGGCGTAGTAGATCGACGGCAGTTCAATGCGCTCACGTGCGATGTACTGCCACACGTCGAGTTCGGTCCAGTCCGACAGGGGAAAGGCGCGCAGATGCTCGCCAGGGAGTACCTTGCCTTGGTAGAGGTGCCACAGTTCCGGGCGCTGCTTTCGAGGCTCCCACTGGCCGAACGCGTCTCGGAACGACAGCACCCGTTCTTTGGCTCGAGCCTTGTCCTCGTCCCGTCGAGCACCACCGAAGGCGGCATCGAACTTGTGCTCGGTGATGGCGTCGAGCAACGTGGTGGTCTGGAGTCGGTTGCGTGACCCGTTCTCGCCGGGATCGGCAACACGACCTCGATCGATCGAGTCTTGGACCGACGCCACGATGAGGCGCTCGCCGAGCACTTCGACCATGTGGTCACGGAAGGCCAACACCTCGGGGAAGTTGTGGCCGGTGTCAACGTGCATCATCGGGAACGGGAAGCCAGCGGGGCGGAATGCTTTCACGGCCAAGTGCAAGAGCACGGCCGAGTCCTTGCCGCCTGAGAACAGCAGGACGGGTCGCTCACACTCGGCAGCCACCTCTCGGAGGATGAAGATTGCCTGACTCTCGAGGAGGTCGAGATGGTGGACCCCATGGGCGTCCTTCGGCCGATGGACGGTCGTCTCTTGAGCGGTCACGATGGCGGCAAAACTCCTCGAAGCGAGGACGCGCAGGGGCATCCGTTGATTGTTGACTATCTTAGTCAGAGTTGTAGGGAAAGCGATGCCGCCGAGTGCGGATGAAGGAGCACGAGCGATGACCGTCAGCTTCACCGAAGCAGAATTAGCGGCGATCTCGGCAGGGTTTGAGACCGCACCAGCCTCCAAGGTGCTGCGCTGGGCGGTCGAGCAGTTCGGCGATGACCTCGCTATCGCCTGCTCGTTCCAAGACATCGTGCTGGTGGATCTCGCCGTGGCCATTGCGCCGACGGTCGAGGTGGTCTTCCTCGACACTGAGGCGCACTTCCCCGAGACCCTCGCCTTCGTCGAGCAGGTTCGAGCCCACTACGACCTCAACCTGACGGTGACACACCCGGGACCGGATGCTGCAGCCTGGCCGTGTGGGACGGATGAGTGCTGCAAGCGGAGGAAGGTTGGACCCCTCAAAGCTGCCGTTGCTGGCAAGGCGGCATGGATCACGGCGCTGAAGCGCGTCGACGCGACCACGAGGACTGCCGCCCCCATTGTGAGCTACGACCACAACTTCGGCCTCGTGAAGCTCAACCCCATGGCGACTTGGACCGACGAGGACATCGCCACCTACGAGGCTGACCACAACCTCCTCACCCATCCCCTTATGTCGCAGGGCTACCGATCGATTGGTTGCGCGCCGACGACTCGACCGACCGCCCCGGACGAGGATCCCCGAGCTGGGCGATGGTCAGGCACGGGCAAAGTGGAGTGTGGACTCCACGAATGACGGCTTCGGTCATAGCCGTCCATGACCTCTCGGTCGTTCGCGACGGCCGAACCATCTTGGCCATTGACGACCTTGCCGTAGGCGTCGGCGAGCGGTGGGTGGTGCTCGGGGCGAATGGTTCGGGGAAGACCACCTTCCTCACCATTTGCGCGGCGCGCCTCCTGCCCTCGTCCGGCACGGTTGATCTCCTCGGCGAACGAGTCGGTCGCGTCGACCTTCGCCAGCTACGGGCGAGGATCGGCCTCGTGTCGAGCGCGCTGACCCGGCAACTGCGCACGGACCTGTCGGCGCTCGACGTGGTCATTGGTGGACTCGACGGTTCGCTCGAGCCATGGTGGCGGACCACGACGACCACGGAGGTTGACGCCGCTCGAGCCACGCTCGAACGGGTCGGTGTCGGTGCACTGGCGGACCACCGTCTCGGCGCCCTCTCCGATGGCGAGCGGCAACAGGTCCTCCTCGCCCGAGCACTGTTCGCAGATCCTCCTCTCCTCCTCGCCGATGAACCGTCCGCAGGACTCGACCTCGGCGCTCGTGAGCGTCTCCTCGGACGCTTCGATGCCCTCGCGCACGACCACCCGGACCGAGCGATGCTGCTCGTCACCCACCACGTGGAAGAGATCCCTCGCTCGATGACCCACGCCCTCGTGCTGCGCTCCGGGCAGCTACTGGCGGCAGGGCCCATTGCTGAGGTCATGACGTCAGCCACGATCAGCACGTGCTTCAACCTTCCCCTCACCGTGACCACCACAGACGGACGCTTTGGGGCCCACGCGCTGCGCTGAGGATCCACCACATTTTCCCCTCGCGAAGGTAGGTTGCTCGAAGCGAGCGAAGGGGGGAACCGCCATGCCAACCACCGTGGTTCTGCCCATTCTGGCCCTCTTGTGGATTGCGGTGCTCACCCCCATCGTGGTGCGTCGGGTTCGGGACTACCGCGCCGTCGACCGAATCGACACCTTCCACGATTCGCTCCATCTCCTCGATCGATCGAGCGAGGCGTTCTCCGCTCGTCGCCCTGAACTCGTCCTCCTCCGACCCGTCAGTGGGGTGGATGATGCCGCCGATCCCTATGTCGACGAAGACTCTGGCGCATGCTTCGACCGAGTGCCGGTCCGCAGTGGTCTTCCGTCGGCAGGAAATCCTGCACGACGCCGCCGTCGCGCAGCAGCGCTCCGGCGACGCAACATGCTGGTTGGTTTGGGCCTCAGCGCGGTGGTCGCCACCGGCGTCGCCGTCTTCACGGGGAGCACGCTCGCGATCGGAGCGGCTGGGGTGACGGGATTGTGCTTTATGGCCTACCTCGGCGCCCTGGTGGTCCTCTCGGTGCAGGCGCCGGAGCACCGCAGGGTGGTCCACCCACGGCCGGAGGTCATCGACGACTGGCACGAAGCGGCGACGGGCTTCTGACCGACGCACTGGCCAGCCGGGCTAGGCTGATCTCTTGCTGGGGGTGTAGCTCAGTTGGCAGAGCGCTACGTTCGCAATGTAGAGGTCGAGGGTTCGATTCCCTTCACCTCCACCAGCAGCAGTTTGAATCTCCTGAGAGCAGTTTACGGACTTGTCGCGGTGCCGTATCGTAACGTTCCTCCTGCTTGAGTAGGGTATGAGGATATGAAACCTCTTCGGAAGCGAACGGATCTCCCGCCGTCGCGGGATCCGCAGAGCCCACGCTTCTACGATCCCGACTGGGCGGCGTGGGAGCAGCCCCGTCGCTGGCCACAGCGCCTGGCCGTCGCGGTCATTGGTCTCGCCGTCGTGGCCCTCGTCATCAACTCGCAGTTGACCACGTCAACGCCATCAGCGACGTCCAAGGTGGTGACATCGACCACCTTCCCGCTTCCAGGCTCGGGATCTGGACAAATCGCTCCCATTCACTTCAGCGGGAGCGGAACCGCCACCACCAAGACGTTCAGCCTGGTGGGCGGCGTGACGATCTTCCAGATGCACTGCAAGTGCGCGGCGAACTTCGCGGTCGCCCTCACCGAGGCTGGAGCGCCCAACCGAGTCCTCGTGAATGCAACGGCGGCCTACAAAGGCGTTCTCGGCCTCACGTTGCCAGCAGGTACCTACGGCCTGACCGTAGCGGCGGACTTCGATTGGGATGTCACCATTACCCAGCCACGCAACGAACCCGTTGTGTCGGGAACGTCGTTCTACACCGGCACCGGTGCCGCAGTGATTGGGCCCTTCAATGTGGCCCCGACCTCGAAGTTCTTGGCCGTCGTGGTGCCGACGATCTCGCAGGACTCGAACATCGTGTTCTTGCCCACCGACGGAGCGCCGGGAACGACCGCGCTGGTGGGCACTGGTCGGGTCTACGAGGTCATCACCTCCAAGGTGCCGACCACCGGTGCCTACTACCTCGCCTTCAACAACGGCGGGTACTGGTCGATCACCGTGAAGTAGGTGGCCACCGTTCGCCCCCTCGGGTCCCTCGGGCGCTTGAGGTTCCGTGCGGTGGAGCGTGATGCGCTTTTGAGATTTGACGAGACGTCGCTCGGTGCGTTCACCTCGACCCGGCGCTGGAGTGAGACCCCGAATCAACTGGCGGCGCTCGGCGTGGGGGTTCCACTCCGTGGCGTGGTGATGGTCGTGCATCTCGATGGGGTGGCCCATCTCGAGGGCCTCTACGTGCGCGCTGCTGCGCAGGGTCGAGGCTTTGGCTCCTCGCTCCTCGAGGCCGCCGCCGAGGCGGCGAGCGCCGCAGGTTCTCCATCACTCACGGTGTCGACCTACGAGGAGGTCTCGTTCAACGCGCCCTGGTATCGCCAGAGGGGATTCGACGATCTTCCGAGCAGTGCTTTCGGCCCAGAGCTCGCCGCGCTCGTTGCCGAGGAACGAGCAGGCGGACTCCACGACGATGCTCCCCGCGTGATCCTCATCCGGCGGCTGGATTAGCGAATGGATGCCCCGGTGGTCGCCTGTTCCTTGGCCCAGCGGTAGTCAGCCTTGCCGGAGGGGCTGCGGGTCACCCGCTCGGTGAGGATCACGTCCTTCGGCAACTTGTAACGAGCGATGTGCTGCGCAGCGAATTCGACCAGTTCATCGAACGAGGCGCTGAGGCCTGGCTTGAAGGCCACCACCGCGACGACCTCGGAGCCCCATCGCTCAGAGTCCCGGCCGGCAACGACCACGTCGGCAATCGCCGGGTGACCAGCCAAGGCGCCTTCAACTTCTTCGGCGAAGATCTTCTCACCGCCGGAGTTGATCGTGACCGAGTCGCGTCCGAGCAACTCAATCTCAGCGCTGTCGAGGAGTCGGGCTCGGTCGCCCGGGACGGCGAAGCGGTCGCCGTCAATGACGGGGAAGGTGCGAGCGGTCTTCGCTGCATCGCCGAGGTAGCCGAGCGGGACCCAGCCACTCTGGGCGAGCCATCCAATCTCTGGGTCACCTGCTTCGAGCAGTCGGGTGAGGTCGTCGGAGATCACCACTGCACCGGGTCCGGGAATGAACTGTCCCTGCGTTGCGCCCTTGGAGGAGTTGGAGAACATCTGAGCACCGGTCTCTGAGGAACCAACGGAGTCTGAGATGATGACGTTCGGCAGCGTCGCCTTCATCCGGTCCTTCATCGCCGCCGTCAGCGGCGCTCCACCGTTGGCGACGGCCAGCAGCGACGAGGTGTCGTAGGAGGCTCGTCCGAGTTCGTCGAGGAGCGGTCGAACCATGGCGTCACCCACGGTGTTGAAGGTGTTGATGCGCTCTCGCTCAATGGTGCGGAGAATGTCAATGGGGTCGTGGTGGTTGGTGTGGGTGGGGAGTACCAGCGTCGCCCCATCGCCCATCATGATGAAACTGGTCCACTGTGCCGCACCGTGCATGAGGGGCGGGAGGAGGAGGACCTTTAACCCGAAGCCATTGGTGGCGTTGTGGCGCACATCGTCGTAGCTCGTGACCTCTTCCCAGGTGCCGATCTTCCGGCCGCCCATGGCGTTCATGTAGATGTCGTGCTGGCGCCAGAGCACACCCTTGGGCATACCGGTGGTTCCGCCGGTGTAGAGGATGTAGAGGTCGTCGGGGGAGGGAACGACCGCTAGCTGCGAGGTCGAAGCACCAGCGAGCGCGGTCTCGTAGTCCGTGGCTCCGTCGATGACGGCGTTGCCGGAGTCGTCAGCGACCTGGAGCCAGAGAGCAACCGATGGGCAGTCGACCATGACCTCAGCCATCGTGGGCGCCAAGGTGGCGTGGAAGAGGACAACCTTGGGCTTGGCGTCGTTGAAGAGGTAGCGGAGTTCGTCACCGACGTAGCGGTAGTTGACGTTGAAGGGGGCGCACCGGGCGAGGTAGCTCCCGATCATGCCTTCTAAGTAGGCGTTGGAGTTGTAGAGCGCGAGCGCAACGTGGTCTTGGCCCGACTCGTGGTTGGCGAGGTCTGCTCGCTCGACGTGTGCCCCGAGCGATGCGGCGGCCAACAGGTTGGCGAACTTGCGGGATCGGTCGAGGAGCTCGGCGTAGGTCCACCGGCGATCGCCTTGGACGAGTGCATCACGAGTGGGGTTGGATTCAGCAATGGTCGTGAAGACCGTTCCGAGGTTGAACCCTTGAGCAGATGGCGCGGTGGTCACGGGCGAGAGGCTAGACCCCACCTGTTGCCTCTACCAAAACGAGGAAGTTGTCGACGATGGCCACTAGTGGGTGGTGGAGCGACCACAATGGGAGCGTGCAGGCCCACGACATCATCAACCCAACGACCGCTCAGCGCATCGCCACGATTCAGCCGACCACGCTCGACGACGCGGATCGTGCCATTCAGGCAGCGTCAGCCGCTCAGCCAGCGTGGGCATCGCTCGCTCCGGGGGATCGAGCGAGGCTCCTTCGGAGGTTCGCAGACCTCGTCGAGACGCACCTCGATGAACTCGCTGCGCTCGAAGTCGCCAATGCCGGCCACACGACTAGCAACGCTCGGTGGGAAGCCGGCAACGTCCGAGACCTCCTTGAGTACGCGGCCGGCGGCATCGAGCGCTTGAGCGGTCGGCAGATCCCGGTCGCTGGTGGTCTCGACCTCACCTTCCGAGAACCCCTCGGGGTCGTGGGAATCATCGTGCCGTGGAACTTCCCGATGCCGATCGCTGCTTGGGGCTTCGCCCCGGCGCTCGCCGCAGGCAACACCGTGCTCCTCAAGCCCGCGGAGTGGACACCACTCACGGCGCTGCGCCTCGCCGAACTGGCGTTGACCGCAGGGATTCCTGAGGGAGTCTTCACCGTGCTCCCGGGTGACGGACCGGTGGTCGGCCACCGATTCGCCACGCATCCGCTGATTGCGAAGGTGTGCTTCACTGGATCGACTGCTGTTGGCGCACACCTCATGGCGACCTGTGCGACGCAGATGAAGCGCATCACCCTAGAACTCGGTGGCAAGAGCGCCAACATCATCTTCGCCGACACCGACCTCGACGAAGTCGCCGCCGCCGCACCTGGTGGGGTCTTCGACAACTCGGGTCAAGACTGCTGTGCTCGCAGTCGAATCCTCGTCCACGACTCGGTCTTCGAGGGGTTCATGGAGCGATTCGAAGGTGCCGTGCGCTCGGTGGTCGTTGGTGATCCTTCTGATCCCACAACGATGATGGGGCCGCTCATCGCTGAGCGCCACCGGTCCCGCGTCCTGTCGTACCTCGACGGCGTCGACGTGGCGTTCGCTGGTACTGCCCCCGACGGCCCTGGGTTCTACGTCCCGCCAACCGTTGTCTTGCCGAAGACGAACGAGGACCGCATCGTGCAGGAGGAGGTCTTTGGACCCGTCGTGACGGTCCAGCGGTTCTCCACCGAAGCTGAAGCCATCGCCCTCGCGAACTCCACGCCCTACGGCCTCTCAGGGTCCATCTGGACGGAGAACTTGAGTCGCGCCATTCGCGTCGCCCGCGCCGTCACCTCCGGCAACTTGTCGGTGAACTCCCATTCATCGGTCCGCTACTGGACGCCGTTCGGAGGATTCAAGGGATCGGGTATCGGGCGAGAGCTCGGCCCCGAAGCGCTCGAGCAGTTCACGGAAGTGAAGAACGTCTTCATTTCCACGAGAGAAGGGTGACACCAGTGACGAAGCGTGTGGTCTCGAATCGACTCGAGGGCAAAGTTGCCGTCGTAACCGGAGCAGCCTCAGGAATCGGTCGGGCGATGGCGCAGCGATTCGCCGACGAAGGAGCCAAGGTTGTCGTCGCCGACCTCGACGCCACGGCGGGAATGGTCATTGCCGAAGCGGTCGGTGGGCACTTCGTCCAGACCGACGTCACGAGTCCCGAGGGCGTTGCCGCGATGTTCGCTGAAGCCGTCGCCACCTATGGGGGAGTGGACATCTCCTGCCACAACGCCGGGATCTCTCCTCCAGATGATGACTCCATCTTGGAGACTGAGCTCGACGCTTGGCGTCGAGTGCAAGAGGTCAACCTCACCTCGGTCTACCTCTGCTGCAAGGCGGTCATCCCCCTCATGCAGCAGCGCGGAGGTGGATCGATCATCAACACTGCATCCTTCGTGGCGCTCATGGGTGCGGCAACGTCGCAGATCTCCTACACCGCCTCCAAAGGCGGCGTGCTCTCGATGTCTCGAGAGCTCGGGGTGCAGTTCGCCCGTGAAGGCATCCGGGTGAACGCCCTCTGCCCGGGACCGGTCAACACACCGTTGCTCCAAGAGCTCTTCGCCAAGGATCCCGAGCGAGCAGCCCGGCGCCTCGTGCACATCCCTGTTGGGCGCTTCGCTGAGCCAGAGGAGATCGCAGCAGCAGCAGCGTTCCTCGCCTCAGACGATGCATCGTTCGTCACGGCGTCAACGTTCCTCGTCGATGGAGGAATTTCTGCAGCGTACGTCACGCCGCTGTAGCGCATTGTGTGGTTGTGCACAGCTCCAGCGTTCGGCGTGGCGAACCGCCATGGTCGCAGTGCGCTGAGAACGCCTCGTCGTCAGTGGTAGAGGGATCCAGACAGTGAAGCGACTCGGTGCCCAGCGTCGACTTGGTGGGCAATGTGCGCCTGAACGAGTTCCAAGTCTCCGGGATGGGTGACCCCAACGCAGTGCTCATGGGATCGAAACACCGTGAACTGTGAGAGGTGCGGAGCCGCTCCCGCAATCCGTCCGTGGATGAGGTGGTCGGCAACGACCGGTAGGAGGACTTCAGCCTCATCGGGGAGACGGGCCTCCATTGCGTGCTCGAAGACGTCCCACATCTCGCTCGAGAATGCCCAAAGGTTCATTGAGACCGGAGCATCGGGCTGGAGATGGTCGGGGGAGCGACCGTCGTCGACGACAATGTCGTCACCGAGTCGGTGCACGCCACGACGTTCGTCCAGGCCGACCAGCATCCCCTTGGCATCGATGTGGCAGATTCCCCTCGTGACCGGACTCTCGCCGACCAAGGTCTGGGCCAGCTCGAAGGCGACCATGGCATTCCCAGCCCCCGAGGTGAGGTGGTCAGCGAGGTAACGGAGTGCTGCTGGACCGTAGAGGTCATCGGCGTTGGAGACGGCGATGGCCGGGTCGTTGCCGAGCGCGGCTCGAGCGGCGAGGACTGCGTGCACGGTGCCGCGCGGCTCGTCTTGGGTGGCGAAGGTCACGTTGAGGCGAGACCGATCCCAGTGAGCGGCGATGTGGTCAATGATGGTCGGCCCGGTGGTCGGGTTGACGACGATGACAGCTTCGGTGAAACCTGCAGACAGGGCATCGTTGACCAGGAGGTCAATGACGCCCTCCCCATTCGTTCCAATGGGAGCGAGGGGCTTGATGCCGCCGTATCGCTTCGCTTGGCCGGCTGCCAAGATCACGAGTGTTGGTGCACTCACCTAGGGATTCCTCCTACGGAGGGCCGTGTCGTTCGCCGACGTCGGCACTCGTTTGCGGTCGATGGATGATGGGGCGTCCTGCTCGCACGGGCAGGACAACGCAGGCAACCTAACACGCGACGCAGGAAACGAGGGGTGTCAGGACCGTGAACTACTTGTCGGCGGGTCGATCGATGACGGCGAGGCTGCAGCGTGCAACGCAGATCTGTCGACCCTGTTCATCGGTCAAATCAATGCCCCAGACCTGGATCGTGCGTCCTTTGCGAATAGGGGTGGCGGTCGCGGTCAGCGTGCCACTCGTCATTGACCGCAGATGCGAGCAGTTGAGTTCGGTGCCGACGATGGCCTTGCCGTCAGGTACCGAGATCGAGCCACCGATTGAGGCCGCTGATTCGGCAAGCAGCGCGGAGACCCCTCCGTGGAGAATGCCGAACGGCTGGTGCACCGTACTCGTGACCGGAACGCTCACGACGACACGATCTGGAGTGGCCGTAACGACGGAGATGCCGAGGGCGAGGTGCACGCCAGCATCTGGGATGGACGGAGGGAGAGAGGTCATGCGCTCAGCCTAGGTTCCAACCTCGGCTGCATCGGCCCCGGCCTCGGTAGTGTCGAGGCATGGACTCCATCGTCGACCTCCGCTCCGATACCGTCACCCGACCGAGCGCTGCCATGCGTGAGGCAATGGCCACCGCCGTCGTTGGCGACGATGGCTTCGGGGAGGATCCGACGGTCAGGGCACTCGAAGCTCGCTACGCCGCACTCGTCGGGAAAGAAGCAGCGATCTTCGTCCCCTCTGGGGTCATGGCGAACCAGATCGCCATCCGGGTCCAGACCCGGCCCGGCGACGTCGTGCTGGCTGGCCGGCGGGCCCACGTGGTCCTCTACGAAATGGGCGCGGCGGGCAGGAACGCATCGGTACAGTTCGCCACATTGGACGACAGCGACGGAATGCTCGATGCTGCCGAGATCACTGCACAACGAGCGGGTGAGACGCACCACCATGCCGCAGCGAGTCTGTTGTGCATGGAGAATTCGTCCATGGCAGCTGGTGGGGCTATCTGGACCAGAGACCGTCTGATGGCCGTCGCTGACGCCGCAACAGGGCTGAAGATCCACCTCGATGGAGCCAGGCTGTTCAACGCGTCGGTGGCGTCGGGGATCAGCCCGGCAGAACTCGCTGCGCCTGCCGATTCAGTGATGAGTTGCCTCTCCAAGGGCCTCGGGGCTCCCGTGGGGTCCATGTTGGCTGGTTCGGCGGCGTTCATCGCCGAAGCTGGGGTCGAGCGCAAGCGTCTCGGTGGGGCGATGCGTAAAGCGGGAATTCTCGCCGCTGCTGGACTCATCGGCCTCGAGCAGGGAATCGACCGCCTAGCAGAAGACCACCGACGAGCGACCTACCTCGCCGAGGCAATTGAGGCCGCATGGCCGACCGCAGGGGTCAGCGCCGATGCAACGGCGACTAACCTCGTCGTCGCCCACCTCGACAACACCGATGCCGTCCTGGCGCACCTCGCCGCCCACGGCGTCCTCGCCGACACCATCGCCCCTCGGCAGCTCCGCTTCGTGACCCATCTCGACGTCGACGATGCCGGCATTGAGCGAGCGGTTGCGGCGATTGAGACAGCACCAGTCCGCCGGTGAAGATTCGCATTGGGATCGGCGCTGCGCCGACGACCCTCGAAGCGCTGCACGAGGTTGCCCAGGCGGTGTCGAGTGGGGGATTCGACTCGATCTGGCTCCCCGAGGTCCTGGCGTCACCAGTTCTCGATCCCGTCGTTGCCCTCGCCGTGCTGGCTGCGACGGCGCCACGCCTCAAACTCGGCACCACCGTGCTGTTCACCGGAACGAACACGATCCGTCTCGCCAAGCGATTGGCGTCGCTCGACGTCGTGAGCGGCGGGCGACTCCTCGTCACGGCCGTCCCCGGTCTCACGACCGGTACCGAGCCATCGGCAATTGGGTTGGACCCGCGCAATGCTGGTCCCGTGCTCGAAGAGGTCCTCGGGGTTCTCCGGCAGCTGTGGAGTGGCGCGAGTGTGACCCACGATGGACCAGCGGGAACCTTCACGAACGTGACCGTGCGACCCACACCGGTGCAACACCCGCTCGAGGTGTGGCTCGGTGGGACGGCCTCCAACTCCCTGCTGCGCTGTGGTCGCGTCGGGGATGGCTGGTTGCAGTCCCTGTGCACGCCCGAAGAGGTCGCGAGCGGTCGAGTGGTGATTGAGCGAGAAGCAGCACTCCATGGTCGTGCGATCAGCGAGGAGCACTTCGGGGTCTCCCTCGGCTACTTCGCCCACGGCTATCCCGAAGGCCTCGAGGACTCCATGGCGAGCCGCTTGAAGGGTCGAGTGCTCGCCGACGTTATCCCGTCAACCCTCGACGAGGTTCCCGTGCTCCTCGAGCGCTTCATTGCTGAGGGGTGCTCGAAGTTCGTGCTCCGTCCCCTCGATGGTGGCGTCGACTACGCGGAAGCCTTCAGTGCCCTCAGCCCCTTCGTGGTGGGCCTCCAGACCTGAGACGCCTCAGTGTCCGAGGACGCGGTGGGGGAGGTAGGGCGCAGCCAGCGCTTGGAGCTCTTCGCTCGTCAAGGTGAGGTCGAGTGCGGCGATGGCGTCGCTCAAGTGGTGAGGCTTGGTCGCCCCGATGATGGGTGCTGAGACCCCAGGCTGCGCGAGGAGCCAGGCCAAGGCGACCTGAGCGGCGGGGACGCCGCGTCGAGCGGCGAGGTCAACCACCACGTCCACCACGGCGAAGTCGTCGTCGGTGTAGAGCACGTCAGCGAACCCGTCGGTCTCGGCCCGCGTCGTTGACCGCACGCCACCGCGGTCTCGGTTGCCAGCCAACATGCCGCGTGCGAGTGGGCTCCACGGGATGACGCCAACGCCGCTGTCGATGCAGAGCGGGATCATCTCGCGCTCTTCTTCGCGGTAGATGAGGTTGTAGTGGTTCTGCATCGAGATGAACCTCGCACCACCGGCCCGCTCGGCAGCGAACTGCATCTTCTGGAACTGCCACGCTGCCATGGACGACGCACCGATGTAGCGGGCCTTGCCTGAGCGCACGACCTCGTTCAGTGCACCCATGGTTTCTTCGACGGGGACTCGGGGGTCGAACCGGTGGATTTGGTAGAGGTCGACGTAGTCCATGTTGAGGCGCGTGAGCGAGGCATCGATGGCGTCGAAGATGTGCTTCCGAGAAAGCCCCCAGCCGTTGTTGCCCTTCGACATTGGCATGAAGACTTTGGTGGCAACGACCACTTCCTCTCGGGTTGCCATCTCCCGGAGCAGTCGACCAGTTGTGACTTCACTCTGGCCAGCAGAGTAGGTATCGGCGGTATCGAAGAACGTGATGCCCGCCTCCAGCGCCGCAGCTACGAAGGGTCGGGCCGCGTCGGTGTCGAGCACCCAGGGTCGGTCCGAGTGATCGCCGTAGCTCATCATGCCGAGGCAGAGTCTCGAGACGTTGAGTCCGCTCTCACCAAGTTGCACGTAGTCCATGACACCCTCCTCGATCTCTCAGAACCCTAGCGAGGACATCTGTTCGTCACGCAGATGTCAGGGGGATGGTCAGTGCGGTCGGGTAGCCTGAGCATCGAAGCGAACCGAGGAAGGAGTGCGCGTGGCCCTAGAACTCACTCACGTTTCCAGCCTCGTGCGAGCGCCTCTCGTCGACCGTGATGGTGGGAGAATCGGCCGGGTCGTTGACGTCATCGTTCGAGTCGGCACCGCGGCACACCCTCCCATCACCGGGCTCATCGTTCGGATTGGGGGCCGAGAGCTCTTCGTGAAGATCGCCAAGATTGCGCAGTTGAGCCCGAACCGCGTCGTCTTCGCTGCTGAACGGGTCGATCTCCGAAAGTTCGAGCGGCGACCTGGTGAGTTGCTGCTCGCCAAGGACCTGATGGCCCGCCACCTCATCAACTTGGTGGGTGGACGCCTGATTACCGCCAACGAGATCGAACTCGCCCAGGTGGATGGCACGTGGGAAGTGGTCGGCGTCGATGCTGGACGTCGCCCGCTGCTCCGGCGCCTGCTCCCAGGACGACTCTCGAGCCACATCCACCCGAAGGCGCTCGTGGACTGGGAGTCCATCGAGCCATTCGTGGGCCACGTCCCCTCCGCTCGCCTTCGGATTCCCTACCGCAAGTTGGCAAAACTCCACCCCGCCCAAATCGCCGACCTCGTCGAAGCAGCGTCCCACGAAGAAGGCGAGGAGATCATCGAAGCCGTTGGCGCCGACCGAGAGCTCGAGGCTGATGTCTTCGAAGAGCTCGACGTTGAGCACCAAGCAGAGTTCGTCAACTCTCGATCCGATGTCGAAGCCGCTCGCCTCATGAGCCGCATGGCACCCGACGAGGCGGCCGACCTCATCGCGGCCGTTGACCAAGAGCGGCGCATGGCCGTGCTCGAGCTGCTGCCTGCACCGCAACGTCAGAAGGTCCGAAACCTCCTCAGCTACCACCCCGACACCGCCGGTGGCGTCATGAGCCCCGACTTCATCGTGCTGCCCGAGACCGCGAACGTGGCAGACGCCCTCGACGCCATCCGCACCTCGAGCGCGGCGCATGAGAGCCTGCAGTTGATCTTCGTCGTCGATGCCGGTGGACTTCCCGTTGGCCAAGTGACGCCAGTCGCCCTCATCCGGGCGAACCCGGCGAGTCTGATCACGACGGTGCAGCGTCCCAACGCCGCCAAGGTCTACGTCGACAACGACCTCGACCAAGTGGCACGGAAGCTGTCGGATTTCAACCTCATGGCGATCCCAGTCCTCGATCGGGCCACGAAGATGGTGGTCGGCGTCGTCACCATCGACGACGTGATCGACGTGCTGCTGCCACAAGGGTGGCGCCGTGACCTCGCGGGCGACGAGGACCAAGCATGAGGACCACCGTCGTTCGCTACCGCACCTTGGACCGGAGTCGCTCGACGAGCGACGACAGCGGCCCCCATCAATCTCGCCCTCCGAGACGCACGGCGTCTTGGAGGATGGTCTCGCGCTGATCTCCAGCGACCACTGAGGTCGCCCCTCGATCGGCCGGGCATGACACGGACTGGCCGCATGATTGATCGAGAGGAGGACCCATGGGGAGTGAACACGACCAGCACCACCACCATCATCACACCCCGATCCATGGGGCCTTCGGCTCAATCACTGAAGTCACCATGGGCGAGCGTCAAACCTGGAAGCGGCGGCTCCTCACGTTCTTCGCGATTCTCGGACCCGGGCTCATTGTCATGGTCGGCGACAACGACGCCGGTGGCATCTCGACCTACTCCCAGGCAGGGCAGGATTTCGGCTACTCGCTGCTGTGGGTCCTCCCCCTCCTCATCCCGGTGCTCGTCATCAACCAAGAGATGGTGGTCCGCCTCGGAGCCATTACCGGTGTCGGCCACGCCAAGCTCATCCGAGAGCGGTTCGGCCGAGGGTGGGCATGGTTCTCCGCAGGGGACCTGTTCCTCCTCAACTTCCTCACGATCGCCACTGAGTTCATTGGGATTGGACTCTCCCTCGAGTACTTCGGGATTTCGAAGTACCTCTCGGTACCGGTCGCTGCAGTCGGCCTCGTCCTCATGACGGCAACGGGAAGCTTCCGCTCTTGGGAGCGCTTCATGTTCGTCTTCGTCATCGCCAACTTCCTCGTGATCCCGTTGGCATTCCAGTCCCATATCTCCCTGCACGCCATGGGGCATTCGCTGGTGACACCGCACATCAACGGGGGAGCGACGTCGACCTCGGTGCTCCTCATCATCGCCATCATTGGGACCACGATTGCCCCCTGGCAGCTGTTCTTCCAGCAGTCCAACATCGTCGACAAGAAAATCACCACTCGCTTCGTCAACTACGAGCGGGTCGACACCCTCCTCGGCTCGTTGGTGGTGGTCGGCGCAGCGATCCTGCTCGTCTCGACGGTTGCTGCAGCAACTGCGGGAACCGCCACCGCTGGCCACTTCACCGATGGTCTCGGTGTCGCCAACGCGCTGGCCCACCACGTCTCTCGGTTGGCGGGAGCGTTCTTCGCACTGGTGCTGTTCAACGCGTCGCTCATCGGCGCCGCTGCAGTCACCCTCACCACGTCCTACGCCGTTGGCGATGTCTTGACGGTGTCGGTCTCACTCAACAACGGCTGGCGAGATGCGAAGGCGTTCTACGCGACCTTCGCTGCGCTCGTCGGACTCGCCGCCTTCCTCATCCTCATTCCCGGGGCACCGCTCGGTTTGATCGTGACCGCGGTGCAGGCCTTGGCCGGCATCTTGCTACCGGCATCGACCATCTTCTTGTTGTTGTTGTGCAACGACCGCGGCGTACTCGGCCCGTGGGTGAACAAGACCTGGCTCAACCTGGTCGCCGGCCTCGTCATCGCCGTGCTGTTCGTCCTGTCGTTCTTGCTGACCTTCACGACGATCTTCCCCCACCTCGACGTCGTTGCGCTCCTGCAGGTCTTCGCGTGGGTCCTCGGCATTGGATTTGTGGTCGTCGTCGTGAGTCTGCTCCTCTACCGTCGGCGGAACCCGCGCTCGCCGGTGGAGTACGACGGTCGGCGCGAACTGTGGCGCATGCCGCCAGCGGCGCTCCTCGACCGACCGGAGTGGTCGGTGCCACGCCGGATCACCATGTACGCGATGGGCGCCTACATGGTGATCTCGATCATCATGTTGTTCGTGAAATCCGTCACACTGACGGGAGGAGGCCACTAACGATGGCGACATCAGTACTCTGCATCCACGCCCACCCTGACGATGAGGCGCTCTTCACCGGCGGCCTGCTCGCTCGCCAACACGCACTCGGTGCGTGGACCGGGGTGATCTGCTGTACGGATGGGCGATGGGGCTACTCGCCCGGCCACGTCGAAGTCGGTACCGAGGGGCACGATCCAGCAGCGACCGCGGTGCAACGAAAGGGCGATCTTCGCGACTC
>Ga0007876_1000378_pt1 | contig 17521 bp, 20 predicted proteins | sample CryBogCBH24Aug09_FD_70958 | JGI IMG/M metagenome (GOLD analysis project Ga0007876, IMG submission 70958) | Freshwater microbial communities from Crystal Bog, Wisconsin, USA - CBH24Aug09 | ecosystem: Environmental > Aquatic > Freshwater > Lake | place: Crystal Bog, Wisconsin, USA | collected...
TGTTCTACAGTTCGTCCATTAGGTGAAGTTAAAATGCAGGAAGCTCCTGTAGTATCTGGAACAATCTTAAAGAACTTAGAATTACCATCACCAGCTGGTGCTCCTATTACGGTAGCTGTTTATGGTTTTAAAGACCTAACAGGACAACGTAAACCAAGTCAAACATTAAGTTTGTTCAGTACAGCAGTTACACAAGGTGCAGAAGCATACCTAATTAAGACTCTTCAAGAAGTCGGTAACCATCAATGGTTCACTGTTGTTGAGCGTGTAGGGTTAGATAATCTATTAAAAGAGCGCCAGATGATCAAACAGACTCGTGAGATCTACGAAGGTACCAATGCTAAGATGTTACCTCCATTAACCATGGCAGGTGTTATTATTGAAGGCGGAATTATCGATTACAATAGCAACACACTAACAGGCGGTTCTGGTGTTGCCGTATTTGGTATTGGTGCGCAGACTCAATACACACAAGATATAGTTGTTATCAGCCTAAGATTAGTATCAGTTCAAACTGGAGAAGTATTGACCACTGTTACTATCGAAAAGAATTTATTAAGCACTGGCGACGGTGTAACAGGATTAAAATTCTTTAACAACTATACACAAAGTTTTGAACTTGATTCAAGTCAAACTTTCAACGAACCAGGAAACTACGCACTAAGATCAGCTATTGAGCAAGGCGTATTAGAACTGGTTAAAAAAGGTGAGCGTCAAGGATTGTGGCAGTATAAAAGAGCAGAAGTTTCAATCCCAGCAGTGCCCGAAGAAAATATTAAAAAAGAAGAAACTAAGGTAGAAAGTAAACCAGTAAGTTCGATCACTCCGGATACATCTGGAAAGTTAACAGCTTGGGCGAACATGAGAAAAACTGAAAATTACAGCAGTGAAAAAATAGCACTTCTCAAACCAGGCACACCGGTTAAAATTATTGATCGCGGTGATCGATTTAGCCTGATTGAAGTAGATAGCAAAAAAGGTTGGATATACAACGACTACATACTACAAGGAAACCAAAAGGGATAACACTAATCCCGGGGAGCATAAATTATGAAAAAAACACTATTAGCAATACTATTAGCAATGGCACTACCTGCTATGGCGCAATCTACAGCACCAACAGCACCAGTACAGCCAACTATACCTACAATGATTACCGTTAGCCCAAATGCCGCTGCCGCACTAGCAGAAGCAACAACTAACAGTATTTTTATTGATCAAAGCGGTGACAATCCTACTGTGAATATGACACAGGTTGGATCTGGTAACAAAGCAGGGTCTAGTTCAAATCCAGTATACCTACGCGGTATCAATCAAAATATTGTAACTGTACAACAAGGTAACAATAACAATATCAGCACACTACAAATCATTAACGCCTCATCTGGTGCTAATGTTGGTGCCACAGTAACTATTGAACAAATTGGTAACAGTAACACAGTAGATGCTGTTTGCGGTGATGCAACTATTGGTTGTAACAAAGCACAGATCAACTGGGCATTTACTGGAGACAACAACAGTATGTATTTCCGTGGCCAAGGCGACAGTTTGACTAGCCAAGTTAATGTAGCTGGTAACGGCAACGCTTTCAACATTGCTATGTCTGGTAACAATCACACTAACATCATAGATATCAGCGGTAACAACAACTCTGTTAACCTAAACCAAAATTCTACAGGCGCTAGTGGCAGTAGCTTTGTTCTTACTCAACAGGGAACTGGTGTAACATACAATGTTGCACAAAGTGGTACAGTTGACAATGTAATCAGAATTAACAGTGTTGCCAACGGTGGCAGCTTCAACATCCTACAACGCAACTAAGGAGTTGCCGTGAAATGGATCGCAACGCTTTTGTTGTTAATCTCGACAGCGTCTTTTGCGGACATAGGATCTGTTGTTGATGTAACAGGAACGGCCATCATCAAGCGTGGTGGTCAAACTATCACTGTAGCTAAAAATACCCCGGTTGAAATGAACGATCGGGTTGAAACTAAAAATGGTGTTGTCAATATCAAATTTAAAGACGACACCACAGTCAAAGTAACAGAGTCCAGTGCATTGGTCATTGATGATTTTGTCTACGATCCAAAAAGTGGTGCAGGTAAACTAGGCATGAAAGCCGCGGCTGGAACAGTTCGTTATGTTTCAGGTAATATTGCACACAACAATCCCAACTCAGTAAACATTAAAACTCCTACAGCGGCCATTGCTGTTCGTGGTACTGACTTTGTTATGAGTGTAGACGAAACAGGTAAGAGTGCCGTTATCCTTATGCCCACTTGCGAAATAGAACACAATGTTAACCTCAAAGGATTAACCTGTGGTAGTGGTGCCATTGATGTTGATAGCGGATCTGGAATTGTTAAAATGAATAAGCCATATCAGGCCACAGTAGTTGAGATGGCCGGTGCCGCTCCGCTACCTCCAATCATTGTTGAACTCGGCGGAGCTCCTATTGGTAATAACTTAATGTTGAGCCCGTTAAAAACTGCCAGCGGGTTAACAATTCAACAAGCGGCCCGTGCTGCCGCAGAAAAAACAGGCGATGCCAAAAAGACTACCGGTAAAGATGACGATAAGAAAACTGCTGATAACACTCCTACCTTAGTCGAACAGGTTGCTGTTAACAGTGGTAATGTTGGTCCAAACGGTAAATCTAATAACCAACCTGACAATACTCCACCTATTATACAGGCTGTTACTACAGACAGTTTAAAAGCAGAAGGTATTACAGTTAAAGATGCTAGCACAGGTGATGCCAATGTGTATGAAATATATAAAGATGCTAGTAAGACTCAACAGATAGGGTGGGGCTACGAAAGTTTGAGCGCCAGTGGTCATAACTATGCCAATGTAGTGTTGTCCAATGATACTAAAGTTCTAGTGGTGGTTACACAGGATCGATTAACTGATGCTTATAATTTTGGTCCCAACGGCAAGAATACTGGTAGTATAGTAATCAGTCAAACTTGGAAATAAGATGAAAAAGTTTCTAGCTTTTATTTTTACTCTAATGATGTGCTTGTCTGCACAGGCTAGTCTATTTGACGGAAAGTACAGCTCTGCACAGGTCTTTGATGTACAGCGTAGTGGCTGTTATAGCCCCGGCGGTCCTTGTAGTGTTAGCAATATGATTACACCATTCATTGCCCCCTACACCAATTGGACTCACGTCAACTTTGCCGCAAACGATTATGTACAGTTCTATGATACAGGTGCGGCATCTAACAACATTGGTATGAAACAATATGCCGCTGATGGTACATACAAGGGCACAATTTCTAACAGTGGCTATGTGTTGGCCATTGGTACCGGCATTGTGTACATTGGCGTTCCTAGTGTAGGTGGCGGTACTGGATATTTTATCAGTAATGGACAAGGTTTTGCACAAGGTTCAGCAACTACATTTACAGTGCAATATGCTAACCCAACTATGTCACAGTTGGCCAATTATTCAGCAACCACTACTCCGCTGGCTGCTGGGCAGTCTGCTCCTCCACCTTCGTCTGCATCCACAGCTCCTGCCGCACCAGTAGACAACTCAACATCACCAGGTACTATGCCCGGAGGCTTTATCGGCCGTGTACTAAACAATACACCAAATACATGGCAAACATATTCATTTACATTTACTCCAACTCAATCGGGCTCAAACTATGTTATGTTGGCCTTTAGACAAGATCCTGCTTATTGGAGTGTAGACAATATTGTAGTTAATGCTAACGGTTCAAACGTCAATTTATTAACCAATGGTGATTTATCTAATGGTGGTACTATTACAGCACAAACCAATAATGGTCCAACAAGTGTTAATACTCCTACCAGTTGGGGCGTAGCTTATCAGTCTGGTATATATCCAGGCGCCGCAGGTACTTGGATGAACGGCTTATGGTTTGACGGTGCTGTAGGCAGTTTTGATTCTATCTATCAGGCCATAAATGTAACAGCAGGTACAACCTATACTATATCCTTTTCAGTATCAGGAAATCAAACATCTGACACTAGTCTTAGCGGTGCAGTACAGTTAGGTGTTTATGCAGGCCCTTGTGGGAACCTTTCATTATCCCCTGATCAATGTACACTACCTAGCACATCAGGATATACCACACTATCTACTCCACAACAAGGCGCCAGTGCAGGGAATTCAGCGCCTACTGTTACAGGTACTAACACAACCAATCAAACCAGTTCTAGTAGCTCTAGTTCAACTACCCAACTAACTGAACAGTTTAACACAGCGGTAGTTACTGGGTCTAATTGGAATTACAACAATTATACTTTTGGTTTTAGCGGTTTAGTAACCGAGACTACAGTTACTACAGTTACTACTCCAGTGACCACAACCTACTGGAGCGATGGTACTACAACGACAACAAACGGCACTCCTACAACTAGTCAAACTGTAACATACACATATAACATAACTCCTAATCAGTCAGTTAGTCCTGCTGATCTAAATCCCTATCGTGGTACTGTAAAAAATGCAGTATATATTGATCAAACTATTGGTAGTGCTAACAATACTATCACAGCGGCACAGAAAGGCCAAGGCAACTTAATTGAAATGCAGATAACTGGTACATCAAATCAAGTTGCTGCCACTCAAGGCTACACATTGAATTCTCTAAATGTTCCTGTTGAAGCAATGATGGCCAGCACTAATAATTTTAGTCAAACTGTTGTTACTGGAAATAGCAATACAGTAATAACTCAGCAGAATGGAAATAGCAATAGTTCTTTGTTAAATGTAGTTGGTAATTACAATACCGCTACTGCTAATCAATCAGGTAATAATAATCAAAGTTATGTTACAGTAACAGGCAACAATAATACCACTAGCATCAGTCAACAGGGCAATAACAACTTGTCTGCTACCAACTCACAAGGTAATGGAAATAATGCCACAGTTACACAAACTGGTAACGGAAATGGTGCATTATTAAGTTTGACAAATGCCGGCGGACCTGTTACAGTTAATCTGTTACAGCAGGCAGTGACACAAGGGCAGACTTTTGTAGTTCAACAAACCTGTACCAACGGTGCAGGATGCAGTGTATCAGTACAGCAAAATAGGTAATTATGAAATATCTTATAGCAGTTATATTAGCTATGCTATCATTAACTGCTCATGCAGATCCTTTCGAAGGATGGACCAAAGAAGAAAAAGGATGGTTTACACTTAGCGAAGCTGTACAGGTAATTGATTACCAAACTACACGTGATCTTCTGTATTCCCAAAAGGCAAAGGGTTATTACGAGCTAAATCCTATTGTTGGGCGGAATCCCAGTCCCAGTAAATTAATGGCATTTGAAGTTGGCACACTAATAGGCAACTATATCTTTACAGATTGGTTAGATCACGACACTAGACTGACTTGGTTAAAATGGCATGTGGCTATCGAAGCAATAGTAATACAACACAATGTTAGCATTGGCGCAAGGATACAATTTTAATGAAACCAACAACCTATAGAACTATTTTTATCAGCGATGTACATTTGGGCACTAGGGATTGTAAAGCGGATCAGCTAAACAATTTTTTAAAGCACAATACCTGCAACACATTATTTTTAGTAGGGGATATTATTGATGCGTGGAAAATCCAACAAAACAAGTGGCGCTGGAAACAGTCGCACTCCAACGTTGTTCGTCGAATTCTTGGTCACGCTAAACGTGGCACTAGGGTTGTATACGTGGCTGGAAATCATGATGAATTTTTGCGTCCATTAATACCATATGGATTAGGATTTGGCCGTGTGGAAATCGTCAATCAAACTGAACACATTGGTGCTGATGGTAAACACTATTTGGTTACACACGGAGATTTGTTTGACGGAATTACTCGTTTAGCCCCGTGGTTAGCCTTTTTGGGTGACAAGCTATATGATTTTGTGTTAGACTTAAACAGTAAATTCAATGCAGTGCGTCATAAACTACGATTAGGGTATTGGAGTTTAAGTAAATTTTTAAAACACAAAGTCAAAAAAGCAAGTGATTTTATGTTTCAATTTGAAAAGAACTTGGCTACATACTGTAAGAAGCGAGGGTTTGATGGTGTAATATGTGGGCATATACATCATGCAGAGATTAAAGAAATAGACGGTGTTGTCTATATGAATGACGGTGACTGGGTTGAATCTATGACTGCTTTAGTAGAACACCATGATGGCAAGTGGGAAATAATAACCTGGACAAAGGGACATGACGATGACAGTTCTGATCTTAACCAAACTTGATCGAAACGAATACGAGAGTAATAGACTAGTTGAAATGTTTGCCACAAAAGGCATAGAGGCACAAATGTGCCACCCAGATGATTTTGATATCATTGTAGACAGAAACATACATAAAGGCATTAAGTACAAAGGCCAGGACATGGCATTGCCTAAACTAGTACTGGTTAGACTTGGTGCTGGTATATTGCCATTCCAACTAGCAGTTGTACGACACTTTGAACAAGCAGGTGTACCATGTATTAATGGTAGTTTGCCAATTGAAATTGTCAAAGACAAACTACGCACTAGCCAAATTTTAAGTCGTGCGGGTATTGCTATTCCCAACACCATGATGGTACGTATGCCCATTGATGATGGGCTTGTTGAACAAAACATTGGATTCCCATGTGTGGTAAAAGTTGTTACTGGCAGTTATGGTGAAGGGGTGTACCTGTGTGAACGTAAACGTGATTATAAAAAGCTCATGGAGTTTATTGACAATCTAGGCAATAAGAAAACTATGATTGTGCAAAAGTACATGGGCGATAGAGTTGGAGAAGATTTGCGTGTATTGGTCATCGGAGGTAAAGTTTTAGGTGCTATGAAACGTACAGCACCTGAAGGTGATTTCCGTGCTAATATTACCAATGGCGGTACTGGGGAAAATTATCCCTTAACAGAAGAAATAGAATTCTTGGCACGTGAAACAGCTAGGGCGCTAGGGTTAGATATTGCAGGTGTGGATTTGTTGTTTGACAAAGACAACTTTGTAGTGTGTGAAGCCAACAGTAATCCAGGGTTTATTGGCTTTGAAAAATTCTGCGGTGTGGATGTTGCAGATGTGATTACTGAATATATAAAATTTAAAATTCATCAATGAAAACAATTCTTATCATCACTGATAATTTACCGGAGCAAATAAATGGGGTGGTTACAACCTATAAAAATATCGAGGCGTGTGCTATTCGTGACGGTTATAACGTTGTGGTGCTTCATCCCGGGTGGTTCCGCTACATTAATTGTCCTGGCTACAACGAAGTCAAGATTGCCTATCCGCGGAACATGGGCAAGAAGATTGCGGAGATATCTCCGGATTATATCCATGTCGCCACAGAGGGTCCTTTGGGTTTGTGGGCTAGAGCATATCTTTCATTGGTTGGTATTCCTCATAATACCGCTTATCACACTAAGTTTCCTGAAGGGCTCAAAAAGTTATTTGGAATTCCTGAGTCCCTTACTTGGCGTTTTGTCAGATGGTTTCACAAACATAGTGGGAAAGTTCTAACTACTACAGAGTCCATGGTCACTGAATTAAAAGAACATGGATTTAGCAGTGAAGTTATTCCTTGGACTCGTGGTGTTGATCGTAGTATCTTTACTCCAGCACATAGGCAAGACACTGATCCACAATACTTACTGTGTGTTAGTCGTGTTAGTAAGGAAAAGAATTTAGAAAAGTTTTTTGAATTAAAATATCCTGGCTATGCTAAAATTATGGTAGGCGATGGCCCTATGTTAGAAACATATAAAAAGAGATACCCAGATGTACACTTTGTAGGATTCCAAACAGGTGAGCCTTTGGCTAGATACTATGCCAATGCTGACGTATTTGTATTTCCCAGTCAGTGGGAAACATTTGGTATTGTTATGATTGAATCAATGGCCTGCGGAACTCCAGTTGCGGCATATAATTGCCAAGGACCTGCAGATGTTATTGATCAAGGTGTTACTGGATTTATGGTTGAAGATCGCGAAGGGCTTGCTGTAGCAGTTGAGAAATGTTTACAAATTAACAGAGATGATGTACATAGGGTAAGTCAGCGATGGAGCTGGGAACGTGCTTGGGAAATATTCCGGGATAATCTTATCGCTGTAAAGTAACTAAATATTTGCATGAAAAAAATCTTATTAAATCCATGGTTAGCATTAGTGACATTATTCATTTTGCTAGCCGTTCGTTTTTTTGACCCTAGCTTTGTAGAAAGCGTAAGACTTCGTTATTTTGACCAGTTGGTAACAAGCCAACCTAAAGTAGACGTTCCAGTCAATGTTGTAAACATCGACGAAGCAAGTTTAGACAAGTATGGGCAGTTTCCGTTCCCTAGAGATTACTATGCTAATATCATTAAGGAACTATATGCACATGATGCTGGCCTAGTAGTGTTTAACGTGCTAATGCCTGAAAAGGATCGCTTTAAACAAGATGAAGTGTTGGGCAAGGTAATGCAACAGTTTCCTACTGTATTGCCAGAAATTGCTGGACAAAAAACTAAGAATACAAATCATGGAAGCGACATTCAAGTAATAGGTGCAGACCCAAGTGGTAAGTTTGTAGAGTACCCTGGACTTATTGCCAACGTTGAACCACAAGGCAGTGTGGCTGCTGGTGTTGGCATTGTTAATACATTCCCAGAGATTGACGGTGTTGTTCGTCGTGTGCCGTTAGTAATATCAGTTAACGGGCAACTACATCCTAACCTGGTATTAGAAACATTACGTGTAGCCGCAGGTGACACTAAAGTACAGGCCAAGATTGATGATGCTGGCTTACAAGCATTACGTATTCCTAAGATTGGTAAATTTGAAACTGATGGACTAAGTCGAGTATGGGTAGATTGGTCAGCAACACCTAAGGAATTCTCATTAGTTGATTTGCCCAAGTCATTTAATAAAGAAATTGTAGTTGTAGGACTTAGTGCCGCAGGGTTAGTTAATCCAGTAGGCACAGCCAAGGGCGAAGTGTGGCCACAAACTCTACAAGCAGCCGCCATGGGCACAATGCTTAACGGTACAAACATTCAAAGACCTGATTGGGCTGACATGGCAGAGTTGGCTGCTTTGTTAGTATTTGGCATTATTTTAATTTTTATCTCAAGGTGGACTTATGGATTTATTCCTGTTATTGTGTTACTTGGCGTTTGTCATTTCGTTGTGCTACATGTTTACGCCTCCCAACATTATCTCATCGATATTACTTGGTTTATTTGCGGGAGTACTTTGGTGTATGCTCATGCCTATACAGCAAAGTTTGTAAGTGAGTTCCTACAAAAACAACAAATTAAAAAACAGTTTGGCACATACCTAAGTCCAGATCTAGTTGCTAAATTACAAAAAGATCCTAGCCTATTAAAATTAGGTGGGGAAGAACAAGAACTTAGTATCATGTTTACAGACGTTCGAGGCTTTACTGCTATTAGTGAACACTATGGACGCAATGTACAAGGACTTACAAGTATTATGAATCGTTACATGACAGCAATGACTAAAACGATTCTTGAGAACGATGGTACATTAGACAAGTATATTGGTGACGCGCAGATGGCTTTCTGGAACGCACCGTTAGACAACACCAAGCATTGTAAAGATGCTGTAAAAGCCGCATTAGAAATGTTAGGAAGTTTAGATGGATTCAATAAAGATATCGCTGAAGAAGGCACTCCACCATTTGGCATGGGTATTGGGATCAATACAGGCGTGGTGGTGGTTGGTAACATGGGCAGTGAGCAACGTTTTGATTATACCTGTTTGGGAGATGCTGTTAACACAGCTAGTCGACTTGAAGGACAGAGTAAAAACTATGGTGTCTTAATTGTATTAGGGCCAGTTACAGCAGAACGTGTAGCAGATGATTACTTTACTCTTGAGTTAGATTGTATTGCTGTAAAAGGCAAGAAAGAAGGTCTAAATATCTTTACAGTATTCTATAATCCACCACATGAAAAATTACAATTCTGGTTGCATGATAGAGAACAACACAATGCCATGTTGGCTAGTTATCGTGCTCAAGATTGGGCTGGTGCCAAGAGAATGGTTAATAATCTAAAAGGAAGTTTTGATGGACAAATGGATCACTACTATGATCTATGGTTAGAACGCATCGAGGAGATGAAAAATGCTGGATTACCAGAAGATTGGGACGGCGTTTTCCGTGCCACAAGTAAGTGACGAAATTTTAGATCAATTTATGTTAGGATGTGTTATGGTCTATTTTTGGCCATACTTCCTAATAGGAAATGCCGATAACATCAAGGACATTATCGGCATACATTTAAATGGCGTCAAGCCAATGTGTAAAAATTAAGCGTAGGTGTTGGCTTTTACAGGGGTCAATACGTGTACAATATCACCAGTTGGATTGTAAACTTTGGCGCTGTGTGCTTCAGACTTAATAGCAAATTCCAATGCGTGTTCCATTTCTTCAAACCAATGGTCTGTAACAGCTAGGATGCCGTCTCTCCAATTGTGTAATCGTACACGATGATTTCTCTCAGACATAATCAAACTCCTTTGAAGTATTTATGCCACACTTTTGCGGTGTTACTGGTATAGTGAGTTAACCTCAATTGGTTAGCCTTTACATTAATCCAAGGCCAATTATAAGCAGACATTAATTTTTTAGATATATCTGCACTGTCTGTAGGATCAGCACAGCAACCATCAGATGCCCAAGGGATTTCAACACTGCCTACAATTGGCACGCCTTGACTAATTAAATCAGCTCCTACAATGTTAAATGTTTCGCTGAAACTAACTTGCAGTCCAATGTCCATACTAGCACACAATTCTAAAAACTGTTCACGTGGTGTCCATTGATGATTAATCAATTGATGTCCTTGGTCAGCAAGTTGTTCAAAGAAGCCTTTAAGGTTGTTAATAACTGGGCTACCATTCATTTCAATACGGCCAGCATTAACGTGGAAGTGTAATTTTTTACCTAGTTTATTTGCAAAGTCCAAAGCCGCAAACGCTTGTACTAGATGGTTCTTTAAAGGACGAATTGCACCAAAGCAAGCAATATCTACGTAGGGCTTGTTTCGATTAAACTTTTTACCTACATATGTTTGTGGATAGAAGTTTGGCATATAGATAATACGTTCGGTAGTTTCCTTATCACTCCACTGGTTTCTAGTTTGCAAGTATACTTGGATTTCACGCATCATACGTGGTGCGTTAATACCTATGATAATATTTTTAAAACTGCTATAATCACCAACCCAATCCATGGCCATACCTTCACCAGCCATGAATGGCATTTCACTGTGCAACCTTACAATCCATTTTACATTAGGATGTAGTTTTTGCAATACAGTGAATTTACTTGGTACTACCCATAGTGCTTCAATAATTACGTGTGTCGGTTTATGTTTGTTTACTAGTCTATCTATGCAATTATTGTCAATTGCAACCTCTAATGCGCTGTCAATTCCCTGACTTTGCAACATTTCGTTCATGAAATTTGCACTATTGTATAAGCCTGTGCTTAGGCCAATGTGACTGTGGACCACTGCATGGTAATCCTCTCTACGCTTTAAAATGAATAATACTTTTGCCATCTAGTGTCCTGTGTGGGTTATGACAGTATTTAGTGCGTACTTTATTACAAATATATTATCATGAGCGAAGTTTTGCTAACTTTAAAAATCTAAACAAAGTTAGCCACATCCATCCTATATCAAACTCAAACCAATGACGACTGAGTTTAACTCTTGCTGGACTTAGGTGATGGTTGTTATGCAATTCTTCACCGCCTATAACAATGCCCCATGGGACTAAATTGCGGCTTTGATCTCTAGTAGTACCATTGCGGTATCCTATCCAATGTCCTAAGCCATTGATAACTCCTGCGGCCCAGAATGGTATCCATATCATTTGTATGCCCCATACCAATAACCCCCAAACTCCAAATAATGCTACATCAATGGCCAACATAATTAATATGCCTAAAAAGTTGTAGGGAGTATATAAGTCTCGTTCAATCCAATCATCGGGAGTTCCTACCCCAAATTGTTCTACCATAGCAGTGTCTTTGGCAGCTTTGGAATATAGTACTGCCCCCTGCGTTAATACATGCCAAATACCGAACACATGCGGACTGTGTGGATCGCCCTCTTGGTCGCTGTAAACATGATGTTTACGATGTATGGCTACCCACTGTTTGGTAACCATGCCTGTTGTTAGCCACAACCAAAAGCGCATGAAGTGGCTTAAGATAGGGTGAAAAATAATACCCTTATGGGCCTGTCCTCGGTGTAAAAACAAAGTCACGCATACTATAGTAATATGCGTGACCAATAAAGTATAAAATAGTATAAGCATCAATTACTTATCAATCATCGCCCGCCGCTTCCTTTATTTCCTGCTTGGTAGCTCTACGCTTGCCAATTGGTAATTCTTCAACCGTTTCTTTTCTGCGTGTGGTATTAATATCTTTTTCAGCTTCAATGCGTTCACGTTCAATAGTCTTGCCACGAAGTTCCATAACAGTTTCTACTTTTTGGTTAAGTCGTATAAGGTCATTATCAAGCATCCTAATACGATCAATAAGAGCAATAAGTGTTCCATTGGCTTGTCCTATAACGGGTTTGATTTCTGTGGTTACCCAAGTCCACACGTAGTAAATGAAATATCCCATACCAGCCGCAGCCACAATAGGGAATCCATATTTGTTAATTAAATCAGCTAGACTGTCCATTGCTATGTCCTAATCCTCTTACAAATTTATCTACTGGATCTAGTTTTACTAGACGTAGAATTCCATCATCTCTTACTAACTTGAACACATCATCTAATTTCCAACCCAATTGGTTTAAGGTAATAGTTTCATCCAGTGTAATCCCATGTTCGTTGACTTGCCAATCGTAATCTACGTATAACATATTAGTCCTTTCTTTGATCAGCTTGCTCTGCACGAGCTATGCGATCATAATCTGGTTGTAAGCCTAGTGCGTGGCTAACCTTAACATCAATACGTTGTAATTGGTTAGTCATCGTGTCAACACGACTGTCTAATCCTTTAATAATGCCGCCCATACCATTTACGCTACTAGTAACACCAGCTAGAATAAATTTTAGTGTAAGGAAAACAAAGTAGCCTGCTCCGCAAGCGCCGGCAATGGGAAAGCCTAGCTCCGCTACTAATTTAAAGAAATCGCCCATAACTGCTCCTAGTGTACTATTATTTAATACATACTTAATATAGAAAATAGTAGCACTTAATTGACTATCAATTAAATAAGTGTTACAATTACATATGAAGATAGCTATACAAATTTCTGGACAACCAAGATTTAACATGGATTTCAACACCATGTTAGATACCTTAGAAGGGCATGATGTAGATTTTTACTTTCATCTTTGGAGCATGGACTCTACAGAACATCCTGATTTAATCAGCCCAACATGGCCTAGGACTGATGAAGGGGTAAGAGCCAAGTTAGAATCTAACTTGCCCAGTAACTGTAAAATTGCTGGACTTGTAATTACTCCGCAAGTTCCATACACAGCACCAGAAGGGTTAAACTTAACTCCCTGGAGTAATCCCGTAAACATTTGGTATACATACTATGGCATTAAACAAGCCAATATCATGCGAGTACAGTCGGGTAAGGAATATGATCTCATAATCAAAGGACGTCCTGATGCAGGCTTGGCCAGTATGATTGATTATGATTTTATTTTAGGCTATCTTAAATCAGATCCATTGACAGTAGTTACTCCCAATGACCGTAGATTTGGCATGGCAGGGCGAGCAATAAATGATTTGCTGGCAATTGGACTACCTGACACAATTACTACATACTGCAATGCTGTGGACTACTTTAAACAGTACAATGACCGTGGATGCCCTTACCATGGTGAAACATTACTTGCATGGCATTTGACTGCTAACAAAATAGAATTCCCTGAAACCAGTTTTAACTGTACGTTCAGGGAATTTTGGTACAAACACAATCGAATTGATTTTGGTGTTTGGGCTTAACTTCTTAGTTGTTTAATCTTTTCAACATAGTCGCTACAAATGGCGTAGCACGTATCATTTACAGTAGTTAATAGATCTGGGTCTTTCCACTCGGGCATTAGTCTAACACTACGCTGTGTCAATTCCATCTCAGGGAACGCCCAAATAAACTTATGGCTGGTTATAACATAGTCGTCATTCTGATGCCAGAAAAAGTTAAGATTTGTGTCAGTTAGATAACGTAACGCACCCAAGTTCTTTGCATGTATCCATAGTCCAAAGTTGTTTAAAAATTTTGGTTCTATGGCATATTGTGGAGCATCATGCCCTAACCATAACTCTGAGTTAATAACCCAAAGATCAACTTCGCAATCAAACCCAGATTGCAATGCCAACTCAATCTGTTCAGGCTTGTTTTCTAATTCTTTATCCGGACCTTTAAACAGTCCTCGGTGTGCTATGTACTTCATGTTACTTCCTAATTAAATTAAAATCACCCTCACCATAAGGATGTTGCCAACCAGGCAAAAAGTTTCTAACTTCAAATCCCTCATCGACAAGGAACTGTTCCAATTCGTCCTTGGTGCCCTGTCCTTCATAGTAAGGCGTTACTGTAGCTTCTGCTTTCATAACTTGAACGCTCTTTAAAAAACTGCCCATGCTTTTTAGTGCTCGGTACTCTACACCCTGTGCATCAATCCAAATAGCATCCACTTTGTAAATGCCTTGCTGTGGTAGCCAAGTATCCAACCTGCGGCATTGTACTTTAACTGCCTTGGCAGTACCATCACTATATGGAACATCAATGGGTTTTAGTAAACTAGAGCCACCATCGTTTTCACCTACAATGTAAAAATCTACTTCACCATCTACATCTGAGATAGCCATGTTTAATACATTGATGTTAGGATATGCTTCAGCCTTTTTAGCACACACCGGAAATGTTTCTGGGTTAGGTTCAAATGAGTAAATTTTAGCATTGGGCCAAAGTTCAGTCATTTTAATGGCATCTAGTAAATCTCTACTGCCAATTTCTAAAATTACGTCAGGACCTTGTGCCCCAAATTTTTGATTCATTGAATCTGCAAAATATTCCATTAAATCCACCTTCCTGGTTGTATGTTGTAATCGTCTCCGTTTTTTCCAAAGTATCTGTATTGTACATCAAACTTACCTTTGGGATAGACAATATTGTTGTTATCTAAATGTACACTTAACATGGTCTCTGGATGAAACGGACATCCGGCATTGTAGTATGTTGATACCCAATTTATAATGTCATTATAAATTTTAATATTTTTTCTACTAGATATTGCCAACAAATCACATATGTGTTTATTATTATACACACCACCATAGTTGTTGGGCAATAGCAATTCATTTGGTTGCAAGTTTAATTCTCGTAAATTAACTTCTTGCATTAGTGCAATGTCTGGCCTAGTTTTAATTACAATGTCGTAATTGTCTGAGCATTGTTCATCTACTCGCAGCCAGCTGTACCACATACGGAACACATTATCTTGTCGTACTCCCCAACCTAAGCGTTCTGTTACATATGGAAATTTAAAAGCATCTTGGTCAGCAAGTTCTAAATATGCAATGTTATGGTTAGCTGGTAGATTGGCTCGTATTTTATTGTAAGCAGTTTCCCTGTCAATCCCGTACCAAGACTCAGGCATCAGTTTCTTTTCTTGTGCATATGTGGCATTGTGCCACATGTAGAAGTACCAATCTATTTCATCGTAGCCTGTAAGATTTTCTAAGAAAAGATCAAACTCTCGACTAAATCTTGGCTCACCTGAAATTAACACAGCTACCCGCATTATCTACCCCAATGTTTGTCATCAAACGGACTAACACCATCCACACGTAACAGGTGTTGATAGTTGCCCACAGTTTGTGTACGATTGTTTTTCAACATATGATGACCCAGTAAATGCTCACTGGCCCAATCATGCGGATTGACTTCCCAATTGTCTGGATAAATTTCTAAAATATAATCATTAAAATGATTAATAACATCAGCGTAAAATTCCATACCTTTGCGATTGGCAAACAAGAACTGATCGCAAATTTTCATATCAGCAAATCCATTTCTATGATTGCTGGGGAATACCATATCATTGGATAAGTCTATGGTACGTACATCAATCTCACGATCCAATCTACCCTCAGGTCTAAACTTGATAATCATGTCGTACTCGTCAGGGATCATGTCAAATACTTCTTTGGTACTGCTCCACATTCCATGACGACGTTTGTACCACCATGCTGAACTTTCTACAGCATTAAAATCATGTTGCAGTTTGTGAGGTGGTAATGTCCATGGATGTTGCTCCATTACTTTAACTTGTTTAAGGTTATAGTTAGGATGGATAATTGTTTCTAATTGTTGTCGTGCGCTATCACTGTCAGGCGCCTCAGGAGTAGCCCACAAGCACATATACATGTCTGCAACATCAAACCCTTTAAGTTGTTGCTGTAGTATTATAAAGGATTGTGTAAAGCGTGGTTGCCCGCCACACATTAATGCTATCTTCATTAAAAGTACCTTATGTTAGTGCGTCCAGGGTAATTAATTTCTAAACGTTCAAATGGTTCGTTCTTACGTGTTTCAACCCACATAGGATGTCCTAGTGCCAATGCTGTAGCACAAGGCGCACTCATACTACATACAAACAATTCACTGCCAGTAATAACACGGGCAAGTTCCATAAAGTCAGGAGTACGATAGTGTGGCACACGAACTTTAAATGTTTCTTCAAACCAAGCATGTTCGCTTTCTATGCCAACAAACACTCCTCGATCTTTGATATTTTCTCGCTCTATCAAATCAACCCATACAGGATTTAACAATTCATTGCCGTTTTGATAATGCGGAGTACGATTGATTACAATTGGACGTCCGGGGAATCTGCGTGGTTCACGACACTCCATGTATGGCTCAACTTGTAGTTGTTGATAATACTGGTCCATGTCGATGCCTTGTGCTTTGGCATGTTGATTAGGAAAGTTACGTGGGAAACGATTAGTTTCTAAATGCATGGCGGCATTTTCTAATTCGTAATCAATGTGCTCACCCTTCCAAATATTAAAACTGTTAATATAAGGTTGGTGTAGCATAAACTCACGCATGATTTCATAGTCATGTTCTGTCATGCGTCCACTGTGTCTATCACCTGGAGCAAGACCCCATCCTAGTTTTTCTCTAAGCATGTTTTCTAAGTTATGTAGTCTTAGATAAAAATCACCGCCACCTAGAATCTTAGGAATTACGCAACTGCTAAATGTATCGCCTGTAGTACCTGAATGACTAAATGTTGTCATCGTTTTCTCGCATAAAATACTAACTTACCTGGGATAGGTCTAGTTACTTTGTCAAAAGCAAACCCATGCTTTTTAATGAGTTCGACGAACTGTCTTTCACTAAAGAACCACAAGTGTTCAATTGGCTTCCAATGATGTTTGCCTGCTTCGTTAAAGTAGTCTGGCAAATCCATAATTAATCTACCATTACTTTTTAAACAGTCAAACACTTTCATCAATGATGCGTTAACATCAATCATGT
>Ga0007876_1000389_pt1 | contig 17194 bp, 6 predicted proteins | sample CryBogCBH24Aug09_FD_70958 | JGI IMG/M metagenome (GOLD analysis project Ga0007876, IMG submission 70958) | Freshwater microbial communities from Crystal Bog, Wisconsin, USA - CBH24Aug09 | ecosystem: Environmental > Aquatic > Freshwater > Lake | place: Crystal Bog, Wisconsin, USA | collected...
AGTATCTTTGGTCTCCAAATGCGTTTTGATTTAGGTAAAGGTTTCCCTGCTATTACAACCAAAAAATTAGCTTGGCGAGCAGTAGTAAGCGAGTTACTTTGGTTTATTATGGGTAGCGGAGACGAAAGGAAACTAAAAGAAATCCTACACGGCGATGCCAGTTCCAATAAGAAAACTATCTGGAGTGATAACACTACTGCAAGTTATTGGAAAAAGAAAGCCAAATATATTGGCGATTTAGGTAGAGTATACGGTGTACAATGGCGTACTTGGCGTGCTCCAGTTTTTGGTGCTAACCGTATGGGGCTAAAGCATATTGATCAATTAGCAGAATTGATTAATGGCATTAACAATGATCCTTATGGACGTAGACACATTATTACAGCATGGAATCCTGGAGAACTTGATTTGATGGCATTGCCACCATGTCATATGATGAGCCAATTTTATGTTAGTAATGGTAAGTTAAGCTGCCATATGTACCAACGTAGTGCTGACATGTTCTTAGGTGTGCCATTTAATATTGCTTCATACGCATTGTTTACACACATGATTGCTCAAGTTTGTAAATTAGAAGTTGGAGATTTGGTTATTAGTTTTGGCGACGCACATATCTACAATAACCATTTTGATCAAGTTAAAGAGCAACTGGAAAGAACTCCTTTGGCATTACCCACACTTGAGTTAAATGAGGATATCAAAAGTATTACTGATTTCAAAATGGATGATATCACACTAGTTGGGTATCAAAGCCACGAGGCTATTAAAGCCCCAATGGCTGTTTAAAGAACTACTGCTTCGACAAGTCCCATTGGGCCTGCGAAATCTTCTAAAGCAACGGCAAATGGGGCGTTTGCTTGGTTTATATCAAAATTTTGAGCATAACCATTAGGGCCAGCCGCAAGGTATGTGCCCTTTTTCACTGCGCCATTAACTAATACAGGCACTCGGCCTTTCAAAGCAATATAAGTTCCGCCTACCAAATCTTTATTCATCATAAAAGCAGGATTGGCACTAACTACTCCAATTGGCAAATCGCCTACTTGGCATGCTGTAACTTCAGCACTACCGCCAACACTTACCACAGTGCCTACTGGATATTCCTGATCCGCCAAATATTTTTCTGCTAGGTCAGCATATTGTGCGGCAGCAGCCACAGCATTCATTACACCAGTAGATACGTTATAAGTAAATGAACTTGTTGTTTGAACAGATGAAGAACCTGTATTTGTTCCAACAAATGGAATATATGCCGTGCTGGTTGTGGGTGTAGACACAACAACATTAGTTGCTGTCACAGCCGATAACGCTTCAGCAGCCGTACCCCAAACATAATATTGACTTGCTAATGTGGAACCAGTACCAGGATGTGCGCCTTTTAATGTAATTCCAGGTTGTACTGCGGGGTAATTTGCGTATAAATCTGAAGAAGGAATAGGGCTGAATTGTTTATCTGATATGACAACTACAGGGTCATAACCAATGTAACCTTTTAATACATTGTAGGGGTTTCTTAGATTGTCATACTCAGTAATACCCTGCCAAGAAGCAACGGATGTAATAGAATTATTTGGTCCAACTACAATCCAATTACCAATAGATCCCCAAGTTTTTAAAACATTGTTAGTTGTGTCCCACCACATATCCCCAATAAATGGGGTTGATGTAAGAGCAGGATCTGATGAAGATCTAGTTAAATTAGCAAGGCTTTTGAAGTTGGATCCATCATAAGAATAATTTAAATTTTGATCGCCAATTGTACTGTTAAACCAAATTTGTCCTTGTACAGGTTTGGCAGGAGCTGTATTATTAGCAAAGTTTTCTAATAGATGTAGAAAGTTTTCATTTTGAACTTCACCGTATCCACTATAATTCCTACCTACAAATGTTATGCTAGTAGAGTTATCAACTGAACCGTCATTAACAACTGCCAGTGTATTTCCATTTGTTTTATATAAAATATAAGGCATTATTTTTATCCTTTAAGGGGTCATCACGTTAACTGGATTATTAGTAACTACAGCAACGCTATTTGCGATAGTAGTTCCTGTGCTATAAACTTCATAAGGTTGCCAGCTAATACCAAATCCAGGTTGATTGACTACTTTAAATCTTCTAATTTGCATACCGGTTGACGGTGTTGAATACTTACAAACAACTCGTGCCTCAGTTCCTATCGGAACACCGTATTCATTATAAGCAGTATTTGGTAATACTGGATACATAGCGTTTAAGATTCTTTCCATTATATAAAGATTCTGAGCTTGATATTGTGTATATACAGAAACATTATTAGTAGATGTAGTTACATCAATGTCAACATAGGCTGACAAATAATAATTGCTTACTTGTCCGTTAACTTGTAAGTTCGCATTGATTGTTAACCCAGAAACTACAGTAGCAGTAGAGGTATTAAAATATGTCTTGCTATCATTACTGGTCATTGTAAATGTTTCATTACTTAATGCGCCAATAGTTGTACCATAATTAGACAAAAATGTAACTTGTTGAACAATAGATGCTGTAGAATCTACAATAGTTGCTGTTGACACCCACCAGCCGTTTGTTCCTACAGATTTTGAAAAAGCAGGACCAACGGTAAACAACTGTCCGCCATTATATAAATTTAATTGATTGTTAGAACTGTCCCACCACAAATCTCCAGTGGATAAAACAGTTGGTTGGGATCCAGATACCTGTGCTCCGCCAACTGCGGAAAAACCGTTATCATAAACATTTAATCTTTTAGATGTAGTATTATACCAAAGTTGTCCAGTAACAGGACTTCTAGGCTGACTGCTAAATGGACCAGCAAAATTTTCCAGCAAGCTAATAAAATTATTGTTTACATATTGTCCATAATTGCTGTAATTCTTACCAACTAATGTAAGACTGGTCGATGATTGATCAATGGTATTGTCTGATAACAATACTAGAGTAGACCCATCTGTGTTTGAAATAGTATATGCCATAGTTTATGTCTTTATGATATAGTTCACGAAATTTGTTGGTTCAGTGCCAGCCGTTTTTATTACAGATGTTGCTGTAGATAAATTAGGAACTTTAAATCCAGTAACTACATCTCCACCGTAGACAAAATTACCAGAATCAAAATACTGTAAGGCCTGCGCTAATGCTGGATACTCTTGAACTTGGTATGTTGAACCATCACATAACAACCATCCCGCAGGAGGGATTATACTAGCGTTTGCCATAATAATGCCTGGAGGAAGTATACCAGCCATCAATCCATCTCTAGTAATTTGTTGTAATCCAGAATATGATGCAGAAGTAGAAGTATCTACAACCAACAACGTCATTGATGCTGTTGTATACGAAGCATTAGGCTGAGAAGTAATTGCTGTGGGAGATAATGAGGTTACAAATGTCGCAGAAGTTCCTGTTCCGTTAAAGTTAAACGACGGAGCAGTAATCTGACCAGTCATTTGGAATGTACTAGCATTGGCCAAATAATTAGCAGGCCCATTGAGCACACCTTGTAATTGTGTACCTGGACCGCCAATCGTAGATGCCCAGATTTGTTTAAATTTCTGTGTCGATGAACCAATATCATAAATGTTAGATACAGATGGTAAAATGCCAGAACCCGATCTCGGATTTCCACTTCCATCCAACCAATTTACAAAAATTTGACCGTTAACTGTGGCATCATCACCAAAAACTGATACACCGCCGACATTTAAATTTCCTGATACTGATGTATTACCCGCTATTGAAGTAGTGCCGCCAATAGTAAAATCTCCAGAAATACGTGCGGTACCATAAACATCTAAACTAATAGATCCAGTTGCTGTATTAATTGCCACAACACCATCTGAAACAGACACGGTATTGTTAGGCAGTGTACTTGAACCGCCCACAGTTTGTAAAATAATATTGCCACCAGCTTGGTTGTTTAATAATATGGAGTTTGAACCATATTTGTAAAGTTGAGTATAATTTGTGCTAGGCTGTCCAACTACATTAATAACCACACCATCTCGACCTTGAGCACCAGCTTGGGAATTGTTTGTGTTGGGAGTACTAAAACTTATTCTACCAGTTATAACTTGCCCAGAAGCAGAAGTATCATCTTTTCTGAGGAAAGTGCCGGCAGCATAAAGATTTTTATTAACCACAAGATTTAAAGCGGCAATGCTAGATCCTGTAAAAATACCAGTATTAAAAATATTAACACCAGGGAATAGAGAAGAAAACCCAGGAATAACTGGGTTAGGCGTAAACGATTCCAAAGCAATGATAGATACAACTGTACCATCCACATAGTTTAATGTAACATAGTGAGTTCCACCAGTTGTGTCAGTCAATGTTTCATTAACTGCGCCGTTCAGATTGCCACCATTTCCGTTGTTTACAGCTACCCAAGCATTTGCGCTGTAAATGTTCATTTGGTTGATAGCGGTATTAATCCAAATATCGCCTGGTCCAATGTTGGCAATATTTAATGTAGGATCACTGGGTTGTCTATAAATGCCAGTAGCACTTGGCCAATTTACAGCACTAGCAGTACCATCCATTATTCGTAACACTTTATTATTTGGGTTACTAGTATCAAACCATAATTGACCTTCAACGGGGTTATTTGGAGGTATTGGACTGGCAAAATTTTCTAATAATTTTAGTAAATTCTGATCCATAACTTGTCCATAGTTAGGATATCCTTTACCTACAAAACTTAAACTGGTATCAACTGTATTGATGCCAGGTGGCATGTCAGGAACTATAACAGCAGTAACTTTAGTTGGGTCGGAAAAATTTAATGTATACGCCATTATTATACTCCGCTACTCAAACTCTGTACTCGTACTGTGTAATCAATTTGAATCATACGATTTAAACTCTTTTGAACAGGGTGGAAAATAACATGCGTTAATAACATTCCCATTCCTGGACCATCTGGGCTATAACTCAATAGTCCTAACTCGTCAAATACAAAGGTTCCATTAGAATCTGTGGCATTATCAAATGCGCTTTGCCCGTTAGGTTCACCAAAATCTAGCAAACAACTTACTAAAATGTCACTGTATGCTGTACCAGCAACATGCCTAACTTCCATAAAATTTCTAGCCACAGCTATATCGGTAGATTTATTAGCATCAACTGTTTTATAGTAAGTTTGATTATATAAACTAGCACTGGTTCCAATAGTATTTGGAGTTAGGTAGGTAATAATTCCAGTATCATCAACACGAGTTCCACCGTTACCAAATGCCATTTCGTAAATAGTACCTTGACTTTGATTACTCAAACTCTGTGCCATCGCATAACTAAAGTTTTCATAGTGAATAGCATTACGCTTGTCAATATAGACTTCCTTAGTTTGTGGGTCAAATATCTTAATATGCCCTTGAATTCGCATATTTCCGTGCTCGTTAGGGCGTGTTTCTGGGTAATTTGTCATGGTTGAACTCTGTTTCATATGATATTTATCCAAGTATTTTGTTAGTGTTTAAAACCGCATTTTTGTTCTAGGATATGTTTGCCCTTTAGATGGTCGAATACCAAATACTCTTGGCCAAGCCTGACCTTGTACTGGTCTATTACCAATAATAAGATTTAATAAACTCATCCCAATTGGTGTTCCCATACCTGTAACAGGATCCCAACCAACTCTTGCGGCATACCCATTAGCAATAGCAGTGGCATTATTACCAGTTGTTATATCATAAAATGCTGATGGGTTAGCATAAAATAATTTATTATACGCATACGATGATAGCGCTTGTCCAGTTAATGCTTTAAATCTGGCTAACATACCAGCCATCGCAGGTGTGCCAGCGCTTGTACCACCAATACTTGTTAACGATCCGTTATAGTATAACGCATATTGATTCATTGGAGCCGATATATCTGGGATACCACGCATAGACACACTAGTCAATGATCCAGTAACGTGTGTTGAACTGTTGTATGTTTGATACTGTAACCCAGTTTGCCAACTAGATGCCGAGAATAATGTGCTGAATCCACCACCACTGCCAACACCAGATTGAGCCAAAGCATCAGTAGTAGGACTTTCATAAGTTTCAGTTAACCTAGCATTAGTACTGGTGTTCAACCCTAAAAAAGTTCCGCCAACGCCTATCACATAAGGACTAGATGTTGGATATGGAACTGCTTCAGAAACTGAATATTCTGAACCATAATCGCCAGATGCGTTTAATACCGCAATGTTATTTGTAGAGGCAGTTTGTAATGTAGTTGCTAAAAAGTCTCCATTACCTTCACCAAATGACCAACTAGATGTTATAATATCACAACCATCAGATACGGCTTGAGCCCAGACCGCATTAGCACTGCTCAAAGTCACTGAACTAGTGCTTATATAAATGTTAATAGTGGCTGCTGGTACCATTGTGGCTACACAATATACATCCAAAGTATTTTCACCACTTGCTCCGCCATCACTGGCACTGAATACGCCCGTTGCGCCATTTAACAATATTTTATTAATTGTTGGAGCGGGAACGGTATTAGGAATTAGTCCAGCAGTATGAAAAGATGAAAAGGTAGAATTAAGATCGCTTTGTAAAAATCCCCCACCAAAACTTATAATACCAACTTTTATACCTGCCCCTGTACTAGCAGGAATATTATATGCCGTGGCAATTTGCGGTGGGGTAACTAGTATAGTGCTTCCGGCCGAATAATATCCAGTCTGATGAGCAGCATCCAACACTGACTGATCTAATGATTCAATTACAAGATCAGGCAGTATTGGGGTTACTAAAGTATCGCTCATCTTATTGCTCCAACTCCAGCAAGGTTAATGTTACACTAACTGCCGCAGATGCTAGTGAATTATTTGTAATGGCTAGATAAACATTGGTACTTGTTGAAACGTCATTGTTAAAACCAACAACTGCTGGAGTAATTAACTGAGTCAAAGACCCAGAAGTTGTGATAACATCAGCAATTACGCCAGACCCTGCTGTAGGATCAGTACTTTGTGTTCTAGAACTATCATTAGACAAACTTGTTGCGTCTGTATAAATTCTAACCCATGATGATGTACTTGTTACAACTTTAGATAACACATATGATTTATAACCAGCTAATGTTACTGTAGCAGTAGTACCAGAAGAAATAACAGCAGTAGAAGTTGTAAATGCTACTCTAGATGGTAAAGGTCCAGTTGGTCCAGCAACAGTACTTGCTGATCCAGTATAGCCAATTGATCCCAAACCTGCGCTACCTGTATAGCCCACGCCACTTGACCCAGTATATCCCGTACCGCCTATAGAACCTGCGCTACCTGTATATCCACCTGGATCTCCCTTACTACCAGAATAACCAATAGAAGCGGCTGCTCCATTAACACCTGCCGACCCTGTATAACCTCTAAAACCTTGACTACCATCGTAGCCCACTGATCCGCTATACCCGCCAGCTGGGCCTTGTGGTCCAACTAGACCTTGACTACCTGTAAATCCAAAGGATCCATAGTAACCAGTGGAGCCGTAATACCCAACACTACCCGTATATCCAATAATCCCCTGACTACCTGTAAATCCTTGCGGACCTGATACAGTACTTGCTGAACCAGTAAAACCAATAACACCAGTTGCTCCAACTGAACCCCAATAGCCCATTGAACCATTATATCCGTGGCTACCAACGAATCCAGTAGATCCGTAATATCCAGTACTACCCCAATAGCCCATACTGCCATTATAACCAGCACTACCTGTATATGCTTGACTACCAGTATATCCAGTAGATCCATAATAACCTTGGCTTCCGTTATAGCCATGGCTACCAGCAAAACCAACACTACCGTTATAACCCAAAGCACTATATGCGCCAGATGATCCCGTATAACCTAATCCAAATGATCCAGTGAATCCTAACGGACCCTGTGGACCGCTTACCTGACTTGCTGAACCAGTATAGCCAAGACTACCGGTATAGCCTTTACTGCCGATAAATCCCGCAGCACCTTGGCTACCATCATAACCTACACTGCCATAATATCCAGTACTTCCATAATAGCCAGTAGATCCATAATAGCCAGTGCTACCGTAGTAACCAGTAGATCCCCAGAAGCCTTGACTACCTGTAAATCCGCCAGAACCCCAATAGCCCATACTGCCGTTATATCCAGCACTACCTGTATATGCTTGACTACCAGTGTATCCTTGCGGACCGCTTACAGTACTTGCTGAACCAACATAACCAGTAGATCCCCAGAAGCCTTGGCTACCAGTGTATCCCCCTGGAGGTCCTTGAACACCTTGTGATCCAACATATCCAACAATACCTTGACTACCAGTAAAACCTTGACTACCAGTATAACCCAAACTACCAGTATAACCCAAACTACCAGTAAAGCCTTGTGGACCAATATCACCCACTGATCCAGTATAACCTCCTGGAGGTCCTTGTGGTCCAACTGGTCCAGGTACATAACTAGCGCTACCGCTAAATCCAATAACACCTTGAATACCTAAACTACCTGTAAATCCACGAGGGCCTTGTGGTCCAACTACACCTTGGCTACCAGTGTATCCCCCTGGAGGTCCTTGTGGTCCAGGAGTTGTACTTGCTGAACCAGTATATCCAAAACCAACGCTACCAGTATATCCAATTTTTGTACTAGCAGATCCAGTATATCCAACTGGTCCAGCAATATTACTAGCAGATCCAGTATAGCCGCCAGCGTCACCTTTGGGGCCGATAACGCCCTGACTGCCAGTATAACCGTGTGGACTTCCGCCTGAACCAGTATAGCCTTGACCTAAATTAGATATACGAATCACTCCATTCATACTAGGAGTATGGCTTGATTCATAGTACAATGTGTCTGGAGCATCAAAAGGAACAACAAATACTAGTGTAGTTGCTTGGGCTCCGTTGTTTGTAACGCCGTTATTATAGGCAATAATATTGTGTTCTTCGTACTGTGACACAATCCAGAAAGGATTTGCCACGCTATTGACATTTAGGTAATAGGTAAATCCACGAGCTAAAGTAATTGTATCGTTGTCAATTCCGTTAATTTGGAAAGTACCATATCCGCTGTCTACGATATTGTATGTAATACCACCTAGAAAACCTTGACTACCTGTATAACCTGTACTGCCTAAATATCCGCCAGTACCTTTTGAACCCGCATAACCTGCGCTACCTGCGTATCCTTTAGAACCATAAAAACCCACTGCTCCTTGGGAACCTTGTGGGCCATGACTGCCAGTATAGCCAACTGAACCATTGTATCCAGTACTGCCTACAAATCCAGTAACACCTTGATTGCCCTGGACGCCTTGACTACCAGTATAACCAATACTACCAGTAAAACCAGTAGTACCCTGTGCGCCTTGGCTACCAGTAAATCCTACGAATTCAGTAGGAAGACTAGTAAAATTATATCTCTTGGTTAATTGGTTATCGACTACAACAAAATATGTGCTACTTGTAGCCGTTGTTAATAACGGTAATGTGGTAATTTGTGGCATTTTAGAATCCTTCGAGCGGTTCGTTATTGTTATCAGTTAGTACAAATCCAGATTCAATAATGATATCTGGATCACCGCCATAATAGTAATTATCTGGCAATTTAGCAGGTTGTTCTTGTAAGAACTTAGCAGGTACAGTAGTACTATTCAATAACGAAATTCCGTTATTCCATAGTGCTGTTTCTGAGAGTTGTTTCTTAACGATAGCCAATTTAATATTGTCTCCTACTCCTTCTTGTATATTTAACGTAATTTCTTGAGTAGATGTATTGATACTAAATTCTGGTGGCAAATAGTTCAATCCTGAATAAACATATCCATTGACTGACGTTGTATGATTAGAATTTTGATAAATCCATACTTGATTTGTAGCAGTTACAAGATAAGCTGTACCTAAAACTGTAGTTGATGGGAAAGATGTTGCTGTAGATTGTGTGCCAACAATTGTATATGTTGGATTATCATAGGCTACAGTTAAATCTTGATAGTAAATTCCAGTTTTGTTTAGCAAACGGCCACCATAATATACTTGGACTTGATCAGCTGCCGCAACTGTTTCATCCTTAGATAAAATAATTCCGTCACTACCAGCATTGGTTACTGTGCTAATTGTGTATGTAGCAGTAGTACTTGTTGTATAGATATTTTGTGTAAGTATGGTTTCACCGAACGGAATAGTTTGGAATGTACCTTGATCAATTACATCTGTGTAAATTTCTGAGTAGAATTTAGGAGCTGTGCCTAATGTGCTTCTACGCAGTTGACTTAATACATTACCATTTACTTGATAGAATTCAATACGTTCGCCAGCAATTAATACAACACCAGGTAATTTTTTACTTGGTATTGGCATTGTCAGTACTCCGGCATTATCAACATGAATTTCAGTATCAGTAAATGCCAACGGCTGTGTCAAATATGTGGTATTATTTGCTGACAATCTCTTGAATACAGTTCTATTCAACATGTCATTGAATATTCTATATCCAAGGACTGTAGCAGATGATACAGGATTTTTAATGCTTCTAACTACAACAATATCAGCTACATTTAAAGCATACTTGTCACTGATTTGAATTGTGACACCATCACTTAAAATCTGATAATCTTGAGCAGCAATTAATGGGATGTTATTCAAATAAACCCACATTAAGTTAGTGCTTAAAGGAGGTGAGCTAAGTTTAATTGTATTGCTAGGAGATCCAACAAATCTTTGTGAACGCATCAACAAACCATCTGGATCATTGTATGTAGTCACATTTAGTACAGTACCGCTTACCAAATATGTAGCAGTATTTTGAATATACAACTGGCCATTTTTTACATTATAATCCCATACATTAACTGTATCTGGATACAAATCAACAATAGCTAACGCATCCCCATTGGTGCCTACCCCTTGAGCTAATACAATCGATTTTCCATCAGAACCAATAGTATAATCAAAGCCTGTGCGTAATTCAATTCCATTCAAATAAACGTCTACGTAACCCTGCGATAGATTATACTGATTAGCTTGTCGAGTTATAGAACTGTTAATTAGATACGACGGTGACTGTGAAGAAACAGTATAATAACTAATTGGTGGCGGATTTAATATATTGCCAACGTTTTGGACTTGAACAATAGTACTTGCTACTGCTGGACCAAGTACCCCATACTGAGGAGTTGACAATGTATAGTACTGATCACCAGGAACTATTGTGAGAACCTGCTGGCTAATCTCGTTAAAATATTCATCTGCTGAAGCAAAGAACCATGCTTGAACTGTATTAGTTCCAGTTTGTAATCCATAAACATTAACCGAAGCTCTACTGTCGTAACTACTTGTTAATGTTAATTCATAGTATGGTTGAGATGATTTTACTGTTGAAATCTTTACGCCGTTAATAGTGACATACGCACCTTTCACAGTACTAGTACTAGCGAGACTTGTTACTTGAGCATTCACATTATCAAGTTCAGTAGTAAGAACTGTGATTGTTTTATGATCAAGAGCACCAGCATCGTTACCACTTCCGCCGCCAATACTAGTTATTGTATATCCAACGCTTTGAGTAGAACTGGTATATACAAGCAAAGATTGTGTAGACCAATCAACAGCAAATTGACCATCACTTAAAACATAAGGACCACCATTAGGTGAATCAATACCCACAAAATTCTTAAATCCAGAAGTAACAGTAATAGAATTAAGGTCTGTAGGTAATGCTGGCAAAGTTACTATAGTATTAGTCCCAGTTATAGTATCAAATACTCCAGTAAAAATTATAGGAGCACCTGATCCTGTTTTAGTATAAACATCAATGCCCAAACTATCACTAGTTTGTCCAGGTACTAATTCTTCAGGAGCATGACTTGTATTTGGTGTATAGAATCCATCACCGTCAATAGTCACATCAGTTGGATTTATACCTAGAGCATTAATAAGATTTTTTCCAGACCAGGTTCCGCCATCAATAGCAGTATCTAAGGCATAGGAGTTAGAATCTAAACTCCAGAATTCAATAATAGATCCTGGTTTAATTATTGAAGTCACAGTAGAGTTAATGACTACAGATGTTCCTGTTATCTTAGAAACAAATGCTGTTGTGGTACCAAATACGTTTGTCAATGTACTAGTGACATTTACTAATTGTCCAACTGATATGCCGTTAACGGTGCTTAAGACAATTGTACTGGTGCCTAAAGTAGCTGTGGTTGTAACTGTAGTAGCAACATACGAAGTTATACTGTCGCCCCATGTAGTTGTACCATATGTAGTAACATCCCAATCAGTACTGTAATCAAAAGACAAAGTTTGTAGATGTGTCTTAGGATATTCAATTCCATCCATTAATTGTCCAAAGTCTAAACCAGACATTCCGCTTGTAGCAGTATAATACATTAAGATGCGTTCAGCGGCGGTCAAAGTTTGTGTACTCTTAGTGTAGACTACTTGTAATCTTTGATTTTGATTGGGTACATAGTTTAAAAATTTAATAGCAGAGAATTGTTTGTTGTAGCCGTTATAGTCAGCAGTATAATAATCAACTGTGTAATCTGCTCCTATTACTCTTCGACCATCCAATGTAACAGTAAACAATGCCTTATCTGCTTGAGCCAACCAAGTTAATTGGAATGAATTTTTAGATCCATCGCATATAAATGAATCAGATGTTACCGTATCTCCCAACTGGTTGCCTGTGGAAATTCTATCAAATTTCATAGTGATATCCATTTCTCGGATTGGATCCACTAATGGATTAGATGAATTTTCAAAGTCAGTTGAATAGGTTGCTGTAGGATCAACTACATCATATTGTTCAGTAAATGTTCTAATCTGAGTATGATAAGGTTTTACTTCTTTAATATACTGTTCAAAATTTGTACTACTTGTCAGTTTATAAACTGGAGGTTGGCTTAATTCACCAGCATCATTAGTCACACTAATAAAGGATGTTTTAAATGCCCAATCTAAAAGTTTTTGCTCTGACATCGCATACTTGACTGCTTTAAAGAAGAACGAGTTCCATTTAACCTTTAAGGCATTTATAAAAATATTTTCTTTTAAAGCTGTTAGAATATAGTTTAATTCTAAATCAGGAGTTTGATCATACAATGTTTGATCGTATGTTTTAATATCATCATAACCCAAATTACTGTCAGGCAAATCCCATAAATCATTTGATAATTTAATAGTGCCGTTTTGTGAATATACAATGTTATACTCAATGCTATAATTACCACCAGTGCCTACATATTCTAAAATAATGTAGTTGCCAAGTCCATTGTCAAGTACCTTTACGTAGTCACCAATGCTTAACAAGAGTCCTATAGTTTCTGGCACATTACTCACTGTTATAGTATAGTCTTTATGAGAATTATAATCAGTACTAGACCAATCAATGTAACTCCAATACAGGGTTGTATTATATGCTTGGGTATGAGCACGAATCCAATGCTTACTTAAAGAATCAAATGTAAACAACGCCCATTTTCCGTAGTATGTATCATCCGCCAATACAACAACCGTATATGGTCGAACGGTTAAGTTTGGTGCTGTTACATATCCATTGCCAGTTTCTACAACCTTGGCAGATACCACTGTGCCTACAGCATTAATGGTTGTAGTAATTACCGCGCCAGTGCCAACTCCAGAAATTGTAACTGTTGGTGGTACTGTATATCCCATCCCACCAGAAATAACTTGTACTGAACGAATTTTACCATTATCAACTGTGCAACTTAATTGAGCAGTAGCTAACATCGATGTGTTAATGCGAGTTAACGCAGTATTATCTTCTACTGTTTGGTCATATAAATTTAGTGCTGCTCCAGGTATTTGTTCTTGAGCATTTAAATTAACAAAATCATATGCGCCTGTAATAATATTGCTAGATAAAATAGTATTAACATACCCGATAAGATTACGCAATGCGCCTAGTCTATCAACAAACATGCTTTGTCTTGGTCTAATACCAATGCCGTAAGCCTCTCTAGAGGACAATAAGGGATCTGGAACTGGATTTCCTAAACTGTCATGTCCTAACAAGCTATCAAATAATTTTTGCTCTAATCTAGGATTTGGCGCAGTTGTTTGAGATCCTTCTTGAATTAACTGCCATTCAGTATGACGAGGGATATTACCATCTTGTGTATCAATAGAAATATTTAAATTAATTCTAGAATCAACTAACTGTCCAGCAATATTAGCAACAGCAACTGCATCTGAACTTAGTATAGCCGCAAATTGTAGTCCATAATTAGTTGGATTTGAAATCAATGATGCGATGTCAATTGTGCTTATTCTTCTATTTTTTACATTAGGAATTGTTACTTTATTTTTTACCCAATAGTAATAAAAATTGCTAAATGTTCCTGTTACGTTATCATAAATTTGTTTTAGAGAATAAACACTATCATCAGGATTTAATGGTTGTCCACTGATATTGTTTGTAAGTCCTACAGCAGTTCCTGCCAAGGCACTCCATTCACTAGGCAACAAATTGGTACCAACCCATTCATAAACATCAATTGTACAACCGGGGAATAATTGGCCCCATTGATTTTTTCTAAATGAATTATCACCTTGTTCATACCATTGATATTTTACAGTACTTAAATCCCACCATACTTCGCCAATATGGTCGTCTTGCCAATTAATGTTTGTATTGATAACGGTAGTAGATGTTCCTACAGAATAAACAGCAGGATCAATTGACATCTTGTAGGTGATTTCCTGATCAGCTATTCCAGAAATACGACCTTTAAGCGGATCAATCACATCCAAGTAGCTCATAACTTCGTCATTGTACGAGTTAATTAAACGAACTTTTTGTACTGTGCCAATTGCTACTAAATTATCTTGACTTCTTAATAATTCCCAGCCGTTAACAGAACTATTGATTTTGTTAAATTGATATACATTGCCGCTGATTCCAGAATTATCATAAGCAGGGGCGCCAACTAAAACAACATTCGAATCAATAGTTATAGCAGCACCATAGTCAGTACCGTCAACTGTAGAAGGAACTGCCAATTCCTGAGCCATAACAAAACGAGTGGCCAATCTGTTGTAAAGATAAACAGTACCTGATTGATTAATTTTACTATAGAAGTCAGTGGATCTTCCATCAAATGTAGTTGGCACACCTAATGTAGATAATTTATCAAATGTTGTTGGAACATGAATTCCTGAACCCATTGCACTAATTACCAATGAATTATTTTCGTAATTAATGTCCATGTCCGTACCAAAGTAAATTTGATTCGTCAATACTGGATTTGTCAATGTTTGATTCAATTCAAATTGACCATTAACACGACTGTACACCAATACTGTGCCTAATGTAGCATTTGCATTAATGTTGTACGGGGCTGATACAAATAAGTATTCACCATCGGTCGATACCAATACTTTATAGCCAAACCCAGCATCAGATCTAAACGGAGATGTAATAATCTGTGTAGGAGTTGTTGATGAAGCAAGTGTTGTCGCATCATAAATGTAGACTTTGCCAATAGCATTATAACCACCAAGCATACTAATTGCTACCACAGTAGCATCATCAGATCCGCTTATGCTATTACCAAACTGATTACTGTTAGTGATATCAGCAATATGAGTAACCGATACTGTATTTGTTGCTGTTACGGTGTAAACACTGACAACTCCCGAACCAGTAGTAACGGTTCCAGGAGCACCAATTAAAACAACCTTTGTAGATGTGTTACGTTGGACATAAATGCTAGATCCAAAGTTAGAATAATTTGTAGGATTTGGATTAAAGATTACAGCTTGATCAACAACACTGCTCAACTTGGGATCAATGCTACTGATCTTAACCATGCCAGATTGAATATTTGATGTATTAGCAGGAGTCGCTAATGGTGCTCCGGCAAATAGTAATCCGTATGTAGATGAACTAAATGTTATATCATCATAAACAACTGTGGATCCAAAACCGTTTGCTACGCCTGATACCGCATATTGTGTGTCTGGAGTTAAACCATTTAAGAAATAAGATACAGTTTTAATTATAGTATCATTGCCTTCAGTGTAAACAGATACACGACCATAAGTTGTTTCAGCAACATAGTTTGGGGAACCAATTAAAACTACACCAGAACCTTTGCGTTTGCTTATGCTTGAACCAAATTGTTCTGCAGAATCAGTAGTTAAATTAGAAGCAGTAGATACTGAATAATTGTTGACTTTTTCATAAACTGCCCATTGTCCCAAGCCATTGTCATCTATCCAAACATTAGATCCAACTGGCAACGATAATATATCGCTGTTATCTGGCAATTCGTCAAAAGTACCGTATCGAGCAGATTCAAATTTAAACAATACACCAGTAGAAGTGGATGCCGAGGAAACATAAGTCGACGATGAAGCAACAGTAAATGTCACAGGATTTGGAATACCAATAACCTGATAAATGCCATCTAAATTCGGACTATAGTCAGCAACTGATACAATTTCTCCAATTGATAATCCGTGTGATACGTCAGTGGTAAAATCCATTGACTCGCCAGGAACATCAACATTTTGACTAATAACTTGTGCTTCAGATCTCAAATATCTTAACACAGTCCAGTCTTTAGTGTCTGTAAACCCAACCCAGAATGTATCTCCATTAAGAATTTTGTCGTTGGTTGTATCAGCAAAATTTAACAAACTAGTTTTGTTAAGAACAGTATAAGTAACATCGTCAATTCTAGCATATCCTGCTACTGGCAATACAAAATCATTAGACAAGTAAGTACCACTGTTTGTAACAAATGTCATTGAACTAACATAGTTTACTGGCGTAATTTGCCAATTACTTGCGGTGCTGTAATATTTTAAATCATTAGCGGTTTGTAAAGGACGATCCTTGGCAAATACAATTACTTGCGGGTTATCAATGAATGTACCTTCAACTAAAGACACTTCTAATTCGTTATAACTAGTATAAGATCCGTATTGTCCGATACGTAATGCCCATTCTTCGTTATAGGTTATATTACCTTGATAGTTATGGATTGTGGCTTTGGACAATTTGCTAATAGCATTTTGTGTACCTTTCTCACGGATAAATCCTTGATAGAATTTATACTGAGCTACTGGGTCTTCAATAATATTTGTTAGGTATGGTCTAGGTGTATACCCAGTCAAGTGCTGTGCTAATTTTTGTTGATTAGCATCAAAATTGTCAATGTTTAAATTATAAAAATCGTTAAACTGTGATATT
>Ga0007876_1000403_pt1 | contig 16845 bp, 16 predicted proteins | sample CryBogCBH24Aug09_FD_70958 | JGI IMG/M metagenome (GOLD analysis project Ga0007876, IMG submission 70958) | Freshwater microbial communities from Crystal Bog, Wisconsin, USA - CBH24Aug09 | ecosystem: Environmental > Aquatic > Freshwater > Lake | place: Crystal Bog, Wisconsin, USA | collected...
GTATGAATACAAACGTTAAACGGTTTAGTTATGGATGTGGTACTAATAAACATGCGTTTAATTATGGATGTGGTATGAATACAAACGTTAAACGGTTTAATTATGGATGTGGTAAACAACGTTTTGGCGAAGAATCTTCTAATTTAGATGTACGTTTAGATATTATTTAAACATGAAGAATATAAATAAATAATAAAAGAAATATTAATGAATACTACTATTTCTTTAACATTTGAACAATACATGTATACACAATTATGTACTATTTTTAAAAAATATACATCTAAAACACTACTTACAAAAAATATTAAAAATATTATAAATACTATTCTTAAAGAATTTGTATTATTAAAAAAACAAGAACATTCAAAAGAAGATATTTATTTTTTAGCACGTAAAATTTTATATAATATGAAACACGGCGAAGTGTCTTATATTATAGAAAATTTAATTTCTGGTAATTGGGATTCTACTTCTTTTATATACATGTCTCATGATGAATTATCACCACTTAAAAAAGAATGGCGTATGAAAATAAAAATGCAAAAATTTCATAAAATGGAATTATTTTTAAAATCACAAGATTCTATTCTTGGATCATCTAATGGTTTATTACAATGTAAAAAATGTAAAAGTACACACACTACTTATTCGTTATTACAAACACGATGTTCTGATGAACCAATGACTGTTTTTGCATATTGTTATGATTGTAGTCATAGATGGAAATTTTGTTAAATTTATACAGTTTCTTCTTCGTCTACTACATTATCATCCAATTGTCCTAGAATCCATTTTTTTGACATGACATCCCATACAAGAATAGAACCTTCTTTTAGATCAGCAACATTAAAAACGACATCTTTCAGTGATGAAGACAAATACAAAGAATCCATTTTCAACATTTCAGCAGATATTTCTTGTTGTAAAACTGTAAGTTTTGTTTCTAGTTCAGAAACCATACTTTTTAATTCAGATACATAACTTTCAAACACATCTTCTATTTTTTTATTATCAATATACAGTTTATCAGAATACAATTCTGTTATTGTTGCAGATTCAGCACGTAAACCTACAAATGTACCAGATTGTACAATAGATGTTGAATTTTGTTGTTTTGTGTTTAAATTATTCATTTATATATTATAAAAATAAATAAAATAATGTTTTTATTTTATTTTATTTATAAACAAATAAAAAAGTTCTTTTATTTTAACGCGTATTTTATATTAACGTAATGTATCACTTTTTGCTTGTGTAAATTGTGGTGTACTTTTATTATCTGCAGGTGCACAATATGTTGGTACAGTGTCGTTATTAAATACAGAACCACTAGGACAATCTTTATAACACAACGTTAATTTATTACTAGTTAAATGACGATAACCAGATGGACAGTCTAATGTACCTATAGTATTGGCTTTAATAGATACATCGTCACCTCTACATCCACCTGTAGATGTATTAAAATGATAATTTGTTGGACAACTTGATGGATCATAACACAATGCACCTATTTGATAAGTATAAGGTGCTTCGCATTTTCCATTACCAGATAATACATCTGCAGCACTACCAATAGGTTTTAATACATTATCTAAAGGACCAAAAGATATTGAAGCAGATTTGTATAAATTATATAAAAAAGATATAAATGATAAAATTAAAAAAAATTTAAGTAATTTAATAAAAAAGGACATTTGTATTAAAAATAAACAATATAAAAAAGTAATTATATTAAATATAAAAAATGTATTATTCTAATAATAACGATGATAATAAATTAAAAATATTATTATCTTTAAATGAAACAGGTACTGAACAACGATCAACAGATTGGTACACAACACGTAAAAAATACTTAACATCTAGTGATCTAGGTTCTGTATTAGGTTTAAACAAATACGAATCACGTGAAACAGTTTTATTTAAAAAATGCGGAATATCTCCTAATTTTAAAGAAAATGTTGCAACACAACATGGTAACTTTTATGAACAAGAAGCTATAGATATGTATTGTTCAATAACAAACAGGACATCTTTTTCATTAGGTCTTGTTGATTATTCAACAATACATGGTTCTAATACTATTATAAAAAATGGTATAGATTTGTCGTTTTTAGCAGGTAGTGTTGATGGTATATCTGTGTTAAAAGATAATTCTACTATTCATCATGAATCTGTATTATCTGTATTAGAAATAAAATGTCCATATAGACGTAAAATAATACATGGACAAATACCTGATTATTATTATCCACAAATACAAATGAATATGCATATATTAAATATACCATATGGAGATTTTATTGAATATATACCAAAAGGATTATGGGGTAAAAAAGAATGTGAAATGAATATTGTACGTGTTTATAAAGATGATGAATGGTTACATACCGTAACACCTGTATTATACGACTTTTGGAAAGAAGTATTGTATTATACAGAACACGGTATACATCATCATCCAAAATATACGTTTTATTTAAATAAATATAAATAAATAACAATAAGTAATATAATAACCGAGAAGTATATACTTCTATACTACTAAAAAATGGGTATACGTGGTTTAAAAACATTAATTAAAAAAAAAGTACCAGGATCGTTAAGAATACGACCTATAACATATTATAAAAATACAATAATAGCTATTGATGTAAATATATTATTATACAAAACATGTTATTCATGTCCTGTAAACGATTATAATTCGTTTTTATTTTTTTTTATTAATAAATGTATTTCTTTTTTAAATAATGGTATATTACCTGTGTTTATATTTGATGGTAAAACACCTATTGAAAAAAAAAAAATATTATATAAAAGACAACTTACAAAACGTAACAATAAAGAACGTTTACAACAATTAAAAAATATACAACATCCTTCTTTTTATATACAAAAACAAATACAAAAATTAGAAAAAAAAACATCTTTAAGTGTAACACATTATCATATTGAATTATTAAAACGTTTATTTTATTCATTAGGAATACCTTATTTTATATCACGATCCGGTGAAGCTGAACAATTATGTGCATGTTTACAAAAACAAAAAATTGTAGATTATTCTGTATCAGATGATACAGATACATTAGTTTTTGGTTCATTTTCATTATTAACATGTTTAAACCGTACAAATATAACATTAATGGAATGGGATTTAAATACAATATTATCTAAATTAAAATTAACATTTCCACAATTTGTAGATTTTTGTATATTAACAGGATGTGATTATACAGAACCTATACCAGGTATAACTATAAACGAAAGTTTATATTATATTCAAAAATACAAAACAATTGAAAACTGTTTACCATTATTACAAAAAAAATACAATGTTAATATTGATCAAGAAACTACTTTATCAAATACAGAAGAAAGTTCACATTCTACATTTTTTAATTATAAACGTGCACGTGAATTGTTTCATACATCGTTAGAAGAAGAATGTGTATCATTATCATCAACTATAAAATTAAACACATTTCAATTATCTACATTTCAAACATTATTACATTCTATAAATTGTACAACGTTTAAAATAAACGATTATTGTTGTAATATACAACAATCTATACAATTATTTAACAATATACATACAAAAAGTTAAAAAAAGAAATGTATTTTTTTTCTATATTTAAAGTAATATTAATAAATTAAAAAAATGGATCCAAGTTGGGAAATACCTTTTAATCCGGAAATGATTCCTGGTGATATGTTTACCGATACTGATATTATGTTCAGAGATGGTTTTGCTCCTAGAAATAGAGATAAAAATGCATTAAAAGCTGAAATTAGAAATCGTTATCCAAATACAACATTTCTTAACGAAAACGAACCAACTATTCTTTTAGGACACGTTTTACGTCCAGATGATGTATCGGCACCGGTAGTACTTAATACTGGAAGAATATTAGTAAGAGCAGGTGTTGTAGATAATGTAGAAGTGTTTATTCGCGCACAAGCTGACATTTTAAATTATATGAGAACTGCTCCAAAAATTAATACATATAAACCAAATTTAAATCCATTATTTGGTGGTGTTAGTATCAGTAGTAATAGTAGTAGTAGTAGTAGTAGTAGTAGTAGTGGTGGTGGTGGTTGTGGTAGTAAAAAAGTAAGTAAACTTAAAAAATTCGGTACATTGTATAATCCACGTACAAAAAGATGTGGAATTGTATACGAAAACACACGTACAGGAGATTTGTATAAATATGTATCAGGCCGTGGTGAACGTAAATTACACAAATTAAAACATACAGAAATTGAACGTGTTGTAGAAGGTAAAATGTCTAAAAGAAAATGCGATAATATGAAAAAAGAATATTATAAAGATAAACCAGGATGTAATGGTGCATTAACATGTAAAAAATATGGAATCATGTATAAACAAGATTCAAAAAAATGCGCATTTGTATATAGAAACCCAAGTGGTGATTTGTATAAAATAGTAAAAAATGCAGGAGGTAAACGTAAATATCGTAAATTAACACCAAAAGAAATAGAACGTGTTGTAAGAGGAAAAGAAATAACTAAAACTAATTGTAAAAGATCTAAAAGGGCTGGTGGATTTGCGTTTAATTTCGGATGTGGATGTGGTGTAGATGCTCCTATATAAATAAAATAAAAAAAATAAAAAAATAAAAAAAATAAAAAAAATAAAAAAAATAAAAAAAATAAAAAGAGTAAAAAGAGTAAAAAAACAAACTAATCTTATAAAAATAAAAAATCTTATAATACTATTAATAATTAATTAAAATATATAAACATGCCAGCAAAAAAAAAAGGAGCAAAAAAAACAACAAAATGTGTTAAATATTATAAAGTATGTAATAAATCAGCATACGTTAAAGGACGTAAAGTAAATGTTTATAAAAATAAAACAAAAGCTGGTTATTTTTATAAAAAACTAGTTAATGGTAAAGCTTCTTATCGTAAACTAAAAACATCTCAATTTAAAAAACCATCACATAAAAAGGTAAAAGGTAAAAGAGTAAGAAAAACAACTAAAAAACTAACAAAACGATCTAAGAAAGTGTTGACAGGTGTAACTAAAAAAATTAAAAAACTATCTAGTCAATTGTCTAAATTAAAGAAACAAAAATCGAAAATACAGAAAAAACTTAGATTTGGTGGTGGTGGATTTGGTACAGGTGGTGAAGCTGGATTATATCAAATGATGGGTCCTACATTGTCATCAACAGATGTTGGATCATCATAAACACACATATTACCGTTATTATTTTTTCATTTATTTATAAAAATAAATGTATACCATGTTTTTATTTACATAGTATACATTTGTTTTTATTTTTATTTTTTATTTTTATTTTTTATTTTTTATTTTTTATTTGTGTATTTATTTTTTATGTAAAAAGTGAAGAATTACTATTTAAACTACCACCTTTATTAACCATTGATGGGTTTAAATACTCAAATAATTTAACAGCCAATGTACCTGCTAATAGTTGCATAACCGTGTAATAAAAGAAAACAGTAGTTGTCATTTTTCCACGTAACAATTGTGATAACGATACAGCAGGATTTAAATTTGCACCAGAATATGAATTTGTTAGATAAATAGCAGCTAGTAATGTAACAGCTACACCAATAGCACCAATATTAGTACCAGAAATATCTGTATTTAGAATAACAAAAATTAAAATAAATGTACCTACAAATTCAAACACAGATGATTTTAATAGAACGTTTTGATTGTTCATTTTGTAATTAATTTTTTAATATTAATTTAATATAAAGAAAATATATTATTTAAACTTATATTATTTTTTAATGTAACGAATAATAATTCTAAAAAACGTAAATTTAAACATTCTTTATATTTCATAAATTGTATAGCATTTGGTATAGGTTGTGGTAAAAATGTTTGAGATTCTGGTATATATAAAATATTCATTAGTAAAGGTGGTGAATGAAAAACAGCTGTATTTGATTCAACAATAGAACAATATTTTGTATAAAATTCTATTCCTTCTGGTGTTGTACGATTAACAGATGCAAATAACACAAGTTGTTCTTTATTATCATTATGTACTGAATATAATGAAATATCGTTTTCTGTAATAGATACATATAAATTAAAATAAATATCTTTATTGTAAAAAAAGAATGTACGTTGTATATTAATACCTAATGGTAATGAACATGGAATGAAAATAAAAGAAGAAAATGACGTAATATCGTTATCGTTTTGTATATGAAAACAAAAATCACTATAATTGTAAAAACGTTCTTTTCTAATATCTAATAAAACATTTTTATTTAAAGAAGGTGTTGTGTAATAATATTCAAAAAATACACATAAATAATCTAAACGTGTATAAAAAGATTCTAAATAACAAGGTATTCCTTTAAACACAACCATATCGTTACAAATACATTCGTATGTATCAAAATAATATGTACATGATAAAATAGTACCAAGATTGTATATTATATCGGGTTCATCGTTTTTATAACAATCATAACCATCATTATCACATTCGTTATTATTATTTGTATGTAATGGATAATCGTCTACATTTAATTCATAATATAAATTATTTTTTAAATACAACATTATTGTTTTTTGAGATGTTAAAGAATTTATATAAAAAGCTAAAATAGCAGGTATACTACATGATTCTGGATTATTTTTTTTACAATAAAACATGTAATTGTATTTTTGTAAATTATTTGTTAATAATGTTTCATCTAATGGTACAGGTGTAGGTAAACAAAATATTTTATAAGGTTCGTTTGTAGTTGTTGTCACATGTTTAGTTTTTTTTTCATTAGTTGATGTAGAATAAGTATTTTGTTTAATATTTCTTTTTGTGTTAAGAAATTCATGAAAATCGTTAATTTTTTGTTTATCTGTAATTTCAATCATTATGAAAACAGTGTTTTAAGTATAAGAAAATAACAAAGACTGTTTTTTAATTGTTATAATATACTAAAAATAATTAAAATAAAAATAAAACGCATTTTATAATAATATTATGGAATTAAGTAAAAAAAAAGATACAGATTATCAACAAAATGCATTAAAAAAAATATACATGTCTTTACCATTTTGTTCTTTTTCTAATAGAGATATAGAACGTTTACAAACTATTTTTTTATCGTTTATTAAAAAATACAAACATGTATTTAAACATATTACACGTTATATATACACATCAAATAATGAACGTTTAACATGTTACACGTTATTATGTTATTTTTGTCCATATGTAACATCAACATACACTTTTAAACAATATATAGGATATTATGATACTGTTTTTTTATTTCATATACAACATATACAGCATTCTTCATTACGAACATTACATATTATACCTTTTTTATCATTATCACATATAAAACGGTTTAAAAAAATTATAGATTATACAACTATTCTTTATAATGACGATAATTTAATATGTCCTAATATAATTACATTTCAAAATAAACAAAAACAATATATACACGATACAGATAATTTTGGTTCTTATATTACAGAATATATAGAACAAACACTAGATCGTTTATTACAACAAGAAGAAGAAACAAGTGATTTTTTAAAAGATAAAATGATAGATGTATTGTATATATTAATAAGATGTAATTATTATCATAAGATTATTTATAATAATATATTAAAAAGTACTGATATTTGTATAAAAAACGGTAATGCGTGTTTTTTTAATTTTGTACATGCATACGATTATTCTGAATTTAAAAAAAATGTACAATTGTTTACAAATAACAATGTGGAATTTTTAGATATCGTTAAACCTTTTTTTAAATATTTATTTTTTTTACAATATGATGATTTTATTAAAACATATATTGATAAAAAATATATAAATTATTATATTAATCAAAAAATAATATATATTCAAAAAAATTATAAACATATTGATGAAAATAATTTTTTAACAAAATTACATATTTTAAGAACAAATAAAACAGAAGAATATGATAATTTATATATATTATTACAAGATCAATATAATATGTTTAAAGAAAAATTAAATATTGATCTTTATTATCATAATAAAGATCAATATATTATACCATTTATAAAAACATTACGACATTTATGTTATTTTTATATTTATAATGAATATATTTTTCCTTTGTAATACATTAAATGAATACAATATTAAAAAAAAACACTATACCTTTTTATACATTAAATATACGACAATTACAATCTATTATTGAAATGTATCTTAAATTAAGACACGGTTATCATGAATATACAGATATATTACCCTTTAAAAATATTCCTCGTAAATTTAAAGTATACTACTCTGTTAAAAACGGTAACGTGTTTTTATGTTTATTTTTATTATGTTATTTTAATCCAAAATCTATAGATTATTGGGTTATTACAAAAATATTAGGTTGTGGAAAATTTTCGTGTATTTTAGAACTTAGAAATACATTTAATGATAATATTAGAGCATTAAAAGTTGTACCTTTTATACATATTGAAGAAGAAGAAGTTGATTTTAAAAAAGAATGCGAATTACTATATTATATACAAAGTATTAACAACTCTTCTTATGCTCCTATTATATACAGAGATTCAATATATATAAATAAAGAAGAAAAATTTGGTTCGTTTACAATGGAAAAAATAAAATATACATTAGAATATGCAGCAACGTTACGTATACGAAGAAACGAATCTCCTTTTTTAAAAGAAGAAATAGATAGATTATTAGATATTCTTATAGATTTAAATTATACACACGATATAACACATAACGATGTTAATTTAGGTAATATTGGATTTAAAGATAACGGAAAACTGTGTTTACTTGATTTTGGTTTTGCTTATACATTAGATCATTATATACAAAGAATTAAGCCCTATGATATTTTATATAATATGGTTAAAAATTTATATATAAAAACTGTTTATAAATATATATCTATTTATGATTTTTCAAATTTTATTGAATACGAATGTTCTGATTTTATGTATAAGCATAAATTAAATAGCGAAACGATAGAAAAAAATAAACAATTATTAATTAATACATTATTAGAAAAACTTAATAATACAACTATAGGCATAAATAAAGGATATGCTAAATTTTTATTTCATCTTTCATATAACAATAATTCTTTTTATAAAAAAATAAAAAAAACAATGTTAAAACATAATAGAAAAATTATAGAAGAGGTAGAAGAGGCGTGTAATGTTTATAATTTAGGATATATTATATTTAATATTACACACAGTCTTGTTTTTTTAAATCTTGCTTATGTTTCTTACAACGAATTATCAGAAGAACAAAAAACTAATTTATAACCTAAATATACATTTTTATATGTTTTATTATCACTTTCATTTTTATGATATTTTACACATGTTATTTGTGTAAAATTTTCAAATTGTTCAAAAAAATCTGTTTTGCGTAATTTTTTTAATTCTGGATATTTTTGTGATAATCGTGTCATATTTAATTCTTCACGTGTTAAAAACCCATCTTCTGTTTTTTCAATACAATCGTCTATAAAATCTCGAAATATACTTGTTGAATTAAAATAAGAATCTGTGTGTAATTCTATTTTTTCAATTCTAGGTAATCCATATTTCTTGTATTTTGTACAATAATAATGTATTAATTTATGCATAAAAACTATACTATAATGTTTAAGTACAGTTTTTAATGTATAATCTATTTTATACACGTGTTCCATATCTTTCCATTTTTTATCTTTTGGATTATCGACAAATTTAGATTCAAATGGAATATTTCGTATACGTCGACGTGTACCACCATCATCTGATGATACAGGTGGTAAACTGTTTGAACAAACAACTAATTTCCATTGTGGTATAAAAACTTCTTGGTTTTTATACAATTGTCTACCTGAAATAGAATCGTTACCTGTCATGTTTTTTAATACATTCATGTTTAAGTAATTGTTATCACCTGTTTCTATTTCTTGAAAAGAAACAAACCGTTTATCTTTTAAACTCATTATTGCTGAATTTGCGTTTTGTGGATTTTCACGTTTACTTGTTATTATTGAACTATGTCCACATGTACCATATTCACCTAATGTGTGTAATATTAAAGATATAAAAGTAGATTTACCATTTGCACCTGTTTGTGTACTAGATGTACCTGTAAAAAAATGAATTAATTCTTCACATACTGAACCAGATAAACATGAACTTATAAATGTTAACACATAATCCATAATAGATGAATCTGGAAATATTTCTGATAATAACGTGTTTAACGATTCTTCTAATGAAGAATATTCTTCTATTTCTTCTGGGTGTAAATAATTATATCCAACAGACATTGCGATATAATCATCACGATAACCTTCACGAAACACGTTTTCTTGTAAATCGTAAACACCATTATTAAATCCAATTAAATGATGTGTTGTGTTTAATAAAGATGAAAAATTAGGTTTATAAAAAAGAGTGTTTAGTATATGCCAATCACCGACAATTCTTCCACCTTGTGTTTTTTCTTTAACATTTATAAGACGTGTTCGTATATCATGGTTTGGGTGATCATCTGTTTCTGGAATATTTGCATCTTTTTTAAATTTTATTATTTCACGATCAAGACGTAAATGGAAATCTGTTATTATTTTTTTAGATAAAAAAATTTTATCTGTATCAATTTGCCACGATACACCATTATAATAATACCATTCACCATTTGAAAAAACAAAATCTTCACCGTAAATAGTAGCTAATGTTGATGCTATTTCATTGTAAAAATCTCCCATATTAGCTATAGTGTTTTTATGTAATTTGTTTACTATTTCTGGATCGTATTGTCGAACTAAATTTAAAAAAGGTGTAGATATACCTCTCGGATATTCATTAAATGATAACCATTTCATATGTGTTTCTTTTTTATTGTATCTGCTACTTTTCATACTAAATTCGTGCCATATATCTTCAGTACCACCAGCTGTGAAAAATTTAATACCTACATTTATCCATGTATCGTAATCATCAGCTAATTTTGGATCTAATGCGTTTATACAATCTAATAAGAATTTATCATGCGTGTATAATGTTTCTGCTGTATCACATATACGATTATGTAATCGGTCTTCTTTTGAAATTTTTTTTTTTTTTAACATGCCAAGTTCTTTAAATGTTGGTTTGTTGATATATGTGATAAGACAGTCGTAAATAGAATGTTGATCTGTTTGTATTTTTAAATATCGTTCTTGTCCCATTTTTGTTGAATTTGGTATACGTAAACAACCATTAGCTTTATATACACCTAAATCTAATCCAAGAATAGTAGATGTATTATCTTTATTATTTTCAAATCCTTTTTTAATAAATTCTCTTAAAACTTTAATATCTGTAAAACAGGCTTTATCTGTTAATACTACATGAAAACTTGTTTTTGCTACAGAATCGTTGTGTTTTGTAACCATACCACTAGAATCAATAACAGCAAAATCTCGTTCATTTACATCTGTAATATTATAATCATCATTTAACAATTTTATTGTTTTTTCAATTAATGAATGTACTATTGTGTTTTTTAATGTTTCATCAACAGCTGGGCATATATCAATATCAAAAAACAGTTTTATTTTTTTTTCAGGTATAATGTGTTCATAAAAATTACGAAGTTTTTCTGGTTTTAAAGACTCTGCAAATGTAATAAAATCTTCATAACTAGGTGGTACAACATATTCTTTTGCACCAATAGTTGTTTTATCACGTGAAAAAATAATATTTGGATTTGTGTCTTTAATTGTTTTTAATTTAGGTTCATATTGTGGATAATAGTTCATTTTGTATAATAGGAAGAAAATTTGAAAGAAAAAAGACCGTTGCCGTTATTTTGTCAAAAGACAAATGTTTTTATATTGTTTATAATATAAACAATATGTATTTATATTTCTTGATTTTGTATTTTAAAATTAAAAAGAGTCAAGGGTTTAAAAAATAATATTTATTTTTATATTTTAATTTAATTTATTTTTAAACTGTTATTATTTTTTTATGCGGTGTTGGAAATGGTAAAAGAACAAGTATTTTTTTTTCAGTTGTTACTATTTTTTTTAAACGTTGTTCTATTTCGTCCCAAAAATTCCATGCTAAAATAACTAATGCTATTGGTTTATTGTTTTCAATATGTGTTATATAATGTACAGGATAAACAGGAATAGATGTTCCTGGACAATATGTATTTTGTTTTAAAATAGCATCATCAAGTACAAATTGAAATAAAGGTACTGTATTATTATAACTATTTAATAAAAAATGAAGAAGAGTCATTCCTTTTGCTGCAGCACCATATGCGCCTATAATATATTTTTTATCTTGTAATTCTTGTATTGTTTTTAACATCCATTCTTTTATTTTATACGAACGATTAGAAAACAATGTATAAAATGTATCTTTTGTAATACCTATTTTTTTTTCATATTCTATACGATGAAACAAGCTAGTATCGTTTTCTTTAGCAATAGTCATAGTTACTAAACACGATGTACCATGTATAGGTGTTGTTTCAAAAGAACGAATATGTAATCCAGAAAGTATTGCTACTTTTAAAAAAGAATGTGCAGTAAAAAAAGAAATATGTTCATGATAAGCTGTATCAAATTGTCCATATTCGTGCATATTACATTGTGATGTTTGTATATATAATAACGTACGTTTACTCATAATAGATACACACGCTTTTAAAAACATAACAGGATCTGGTACATGTGCTAATACATTTTGTACTACTATAGCGTGTAAATTGTTTTTTATAGGAAGTTCTGGAAACAAAAGAGACGAATTTCCCCAAAATCCTGTTTTAACAATATGTCCTTTTTTTAATGCATACGATACTAAATTAATAGCAGGATCTATTCCATATGTATTCCATTCTAAATTTTTAAAATGATCAAGTTGTGTACCATCATTACATCCTATTTCAAAAACATTTCCTTTTTTTACACCTGTTTCGTTTTGTATTTTATAAGATAACCATTTAAAATAAGTATTAAGTGTTGTAGATGTACCAGATTGGTATAAATAATGAACAAACAGATCATCTCTATTTGCTATATATGAAAGATGAAAATGATGACATTTTTTACACCATATTAATTTAATTGGATAACGTGGTAAATTTAAAGATATTGTACTATTGGTATAAAAACTATTAGCAAAAGGATGATTACCAAGATCAAGAACTGTTTTTTGTTGAGATGATCCACATACAGGACAAGGTATAATATATTGTTCTGTGTTTTCATGTTTATAATGTACACCTTTAGGTATTATACTATTTGGTATATGTTTATTAAATTCATATAATACATGTGATAAATTTCCATAAAATGTAAACTGAAAAGTATTTATAAACGATAAACAATTTACATAAAATCCTATATTATTATTATTATTATTATTATTAATATGTACAGAAACATTTGACAATTTTCCAATATAATTTGCTACTTTTAAAACAGTTGTATGAAAAGACGCAATATTCCATATATTAAATGTAGATATCTTTTTTTTATCATATGGAAATATAAGCATAGATTCTATAACTCTGTTTAAATCATTTAACCATAAATACGATCGATAAGATAAAGGATTATAAACATGTATTTGTTTATTATGATAAGCAGAATAAAAAAATTGTGGAATAGATAAATCTGTACGTTGACCTATAGAAACACCAACAACAGTTCCAAAACGAAGAATAGATATTCTAGGACTTGTTTTTTTATTTATTTTATATTTTAAATATAATTCACGTTTATACATAGTCATAGTATATTTATCTAATAAATAATACGATATAGTATCTGTTTCTTTTGCATTTGTTTTTCCTTCTAAAACAGCACTAGTTGATGCTGTTATTAAATGTTGTTTAGTATTCATTTTATAAACAAGATCTAAAACGTCTAATACATTTCGTTTATAACGTTGTTTAGATGATAACGCTGTACATTCTAAACGTCCAGTACATCCACCTAAAAAAACAACAGTATCATAAAATTGTAGTTCATCGTATGTAATAAATTGGCTATTTTTTTTTATAATAGTAAGAGGAAATAAAACAATTTGTGGATTTTCATCATAAGCTGTAATATTAAATCCTTTTTTATATAAAAAAAGAGATAATTCTGATCCAATATTACCACTAGCACCTATAATAGCAATATTTTTTATACTAATAGTAGTATTTATAGTACTAATAAATAAAAAAAAGACAGATTTCAAAAAAAACATGTTTATTTAACAATTAAAAAAATATTTGTTTATATCCTTTAAACGTTTTTTTTTTCTACTTCAAATACTTGTGATAGTTTATACGATTGATAATCTTGAATTAATTGTTGTAATATTTCTAATTTTATTTCTTTTTCTGTTTTATTATTTGTTTTATGAACATCGTCATAAATACTATTAAAAAAATCTATTTGGTTTTTATTTAATTTATTTAATAATTCTTGTTGTAAAATATATTTTTTAATATTTTCCATTTATATTCGTTTATTTTTTAGTTAATATTATTATAGTATTAATTAAAAAATGAACACACAGAAAAAAACATTTGGTTTTATTATACCTGTACATTGTTCAACATCAGATCATTTACAATATTATAAAATATGTTATAATGGTATACGAAAATATTATGATAATAAAATTATATTTATTAATGATAATAGTGCATTATTTAAAACAGATTTTGAAGAACATAAACATACCTTTACAAATGTAGGATACATAGATTCTAATTTTCCAGGTAGAGGTGAATTGTTACCTTATTTTTATTTTTTTGTATCAAAATTTTTTGATATAGCTGTTATTATACACGATTCTATGTTTATACAACACCCTTTTCCTATAGATATTGAAAAAGTTGAAAATGTACAATTTTTATGGTGTTTTAACGAATACGAACCTTATTATAAAGGATTTATAGATTTTGCTACGCGTCTTATGAATGTTGATCCATCGTTATACGATAAGAGACGATTATTTAATGATCAAGAAAATTGCTGGATTCCATGTTTTGGTGTATCTTCTATTATAACACATGAATTTATAACATTATTACATCGTTCGTTTAATTTTTTTGGAATTTTACTTCCATGTATTGATACTAGATTTTATCGTATGTGTTTAGAACGTCTTTTTGGTGTATTATGTTATGCACTTTTAAAAGATAATATAAAAAAAACTATATTTGGTAATATAGAAACATATGGTAGTTTTACATATTCTGGATATCTTAAAAATAAAGAAAAATTAAAACATTTTCCAATATTAAAAATATTATCTGATAGATAAAAAAAAAATGAATATAAAAAAAGAATTAGGTATTTATTATACAACAAATGTATGTTATATCTTTCAAAATATACCTTTTCTTTTTAATACACAAGTATCAACACCTATTTGTATTATAGAACCTTTTTTTGGTAATGGTGATTTAATTCATTGGTGTAATACTAATAATACATTTAATTTAAATTTTACTGCCGAATGTTACGATATACGTAATTTATCAAATACTATACAACAAGATACGTTATTAAATCCACCTACTTATAAACATAAATATGTGATAACAAATCCACCATTTTTAGCTTATAATAAAAAAAAAATAGTTAATCATATAACATGTTTTAAAAAATATCCATATTGTAATGATTTGTATAAATGTTTTATAATGTCATTAATAAAAGGACATGTTGAAGGTGGTATACTTATACTTCCATTAAATTTTTGGTGTTCGTTATGTTCAAATGATATTTTATTACGTAAAATGTTTATAGAATTATACGATATAACACATATGAATATTTTTTACGAACGTGTTTTTAAAGATACAACATGTAATATATGTTCATTTCGTTTTATTAAAAAAAATACACAATCTTCTTCTTTTTTTAATATAACATGTTATCCTTTTAAAACATGTCTTATTTCTGATATATTTAAAGAAGAAACATGTTATTTATTAAAAGGCGGTTTGTTTATATATAAAATATTATCTATTAAAAATAATGTTAAAAACCCATATACTATACAACGTTATAATAACAAAATACATACAAATGATACTTTTATAATATTATGTCAAGTTATTGATATGAGTCCTGTAAATAATATACATATTGAAAAAATAAATACATTATCATCGTATACTATTAATAAAACATCAAGAGCTTATATTTATATTTCTATTTTACCACATTTACCATTAGAATCTGATTATGATAAATTGTGTTCATTGTTTAATACAATATTAACAACAGAAAGAGAACAATCTTTATCTTTATTTTTATCTTCTTATCGTGAATATTATCGTAAACGTTTATCATTTACATTATTATATAATATTATTTATTATATATTATATACTTTTTTTTAATTTATAATAAATAACAATATAAAATAGAATAAACAACATGTTTTTTCTATTTTTTTTAAGAATGTGTAATTAATAATTCAATATACCAATTATGACCATTACAATGATAAGGTACAGATAATAACGAATCACTGTATAAAGATAAAGATAATCTAGATAATTTAGATATATTGTTTAATTTACGTTTATACATGATGTTTTTATTTTGTTGAATGTATATGTAATCTTTAGGATTACAAAAATATATTTCTGCGAATAAATTCGCATAATCCCGTGTTATATTGTTCATATACCATTCATTACATTGTATATATACAACATTTGAACCTTTTAAACACGGACTATGTATTAAACGTATACTATAATTTGTTAAAGAATTATAAATAGGTTGTGCTATATGTATATAATTTTCTTGAAAACCGTATACTTCATACCC
>Ga0007876_1000406_pt1 | contig 16778 bp, 20 predicted proteins | sample CryBogCBH24Aug09_FD_70958 | JGI IMG/M metagenome (GOLD analysis project Ga0007876, IMG submission 70958) | Freshwater microbial communities from Crystal Bog, Wisconsin, USA - CBH24Aug09 | ecosystem: Environmental > Aquatic > Freshwater > Lake | place: Crystal Bog, Wisconsin, USA | collected...
TATTTGTTCCCAATGATGCATGATACCATTGGTGGTGCTGAATACCTAGATGGACAGGATCGTTATGATTTGGAACCAGGCTTCAATTACCTAACTGAAAACAATGCTCCTAAGACACAAGACGGTGTGCCCACCATTGATCACCTGATTAGAACACGCTTTGAAACAGAATACTCGGATGATAGTTGGAATTAAATAACATAATCCACCAGATATCACATAACCAGGTTAAATAACTTGGTATAACCATAGGACCCCACCATGCCAATGAACATAAGACAGTTGCGAGCCGCAAGCCATCTAATGCAGACAATCATGCCTCAGATGCAGAGTTATCGTAACTGCTATGAAGGCGGTCCCGCTTTCAAGAACATGACCCTAATCAAGCGTCCTAGTGAAGATGCGGCTCTGTTCCGTGAGAAATTACTTAATGTGGCTGTGATGCCAATCTGCAAGGCCATTGTGGATGAAATCACCGATGTGGTCTATGAAGAAGAACCCACACGCCATCCAGCCTTCCTAAATCGTGCCACCAATGCAGACGCAGGCATTCCTGATTGGTATGAAGACTTTATCAACAATGCTGACCTAAATGGTGAAAGTTTCACCGCAGTTATGGAACAGGCGGCTTCAATGGCAGGCATTGAAGGTTGGAGTTGGGTCTTTGTTGATCTACCTGCAGAAGTTGCCAAAGATAATCGCCCATATCTATCTACTTGTTCCGCAGAGCATGTGATAGATTGGAAATATTGGACCCAATACGGCCGTGACTATTTAGAGTATCTAAAGGTCATTGAATATATGGATGCCGATTGCACCATATATAAAGTGTGGTATGCTGGTGACAGTAAGAATCCCACTTACTGTGAACGCTATGTGATTAAAGAAGAAGCAACACAGAATGAGGATAACCTCATTGAACCCATAGAAACCTATACGCTACCAATGGGAATGCCTATCCCCGCTATTCAAGTTGTGGCTCGTCCTGATCAAAGACGCAGTGACCTAGGTGTAAGTGATCTACAAGAAGCAGTAGATGTTCAGCGTGAAATGTTCAAATTAGAATGTGAGGCATTTGACAGTATCAGATTCTCAAAGCCAATGATTCGTGCTGCCGCTGGTCTTCGTATTCCAGCAGGTGGTGGTGGTATTGTTCGTGCTGACAAAGATCAAATGGAAGTGTTCAACATTCCCACACAGGATATTCAACAGATCCGTGAACAACAACAAAGTCTAATTGATCGTTTAGATAGTTTCACAGGCCGTGGTAGTTTGAGAACCACAATGGCTCGTCAGGTCAGTGGCATCTCAATCATTGAAGAACGCCGTGCGCTACATCGCAAGGCCAGCCAGCGTGCTCGCCGTATGGAAGCCGCAGAAAAAGAAATCATTGCCTTGGCCGCCATGTTCATGGATCTACGCTGGGTTGGTGACATTGAATATTCAACAGATTATGAAGACAAAGACCTACAGTTTAGAATGGCCTTGTTAGAAACAGCCAGCAAACTAAGTGGTGGCAATAGTCTAGTGCAGGAAATCATTGATAAAGAAGTTATCAAGATGATTACTCCACCTGATGAGACAGCGGCCTATTTGGCTAAGATAGGTTCAAGCATTGCAGAACCTCAGGTCAACACCACAGACTGGATGGCTATGGAAGATGCACAAGGACAAATTGTCAAAGACAAAGAAAGCGATCAGATCTTTGACAGTGAGATACAAGATAAGGGCGTTACGACTAATGATCCAATAGCTCGTCAGTTGATCATGTTGGGCGTGGGCCGATAAAGATTACTCGACCGTGATGATCGGTCGTTAAAGGTCATCACTGGGGTAGTGCCCCAAATAACTAAAAGGAAAAATAAGATGGATAGTAAGACATCAAACGCGGTGACTCCGAACAGTCAACAACAAAGTGAACAAAACCTATACAACACTCAGGCTGAATCTGCTCCTGAATCTAGTCCTCTAAGTGACTTGCCCAATCTTGGTGCAATTCGCAAAAGTGGACAGCAAGAAGTATTGCAGGCCCTATCAAAGGTAGCAGGCGTGGACTTTTCTAAGCCCAAAGATGCTGTCAAGTTTGTAGAAAGTCTAGTTCAAAATTCCGCTGGCAGCGTATCGCCCAAAGAAGTCAAAGCAACACCTAAGATGGGTGGTGAGATGGCAGAACTTCGTCAGATGATCCAGGGTCTCCAAACACAATTGGAACAGAAAGATCAAGCTGTTCGTAGAACTAGCCTTCAAAGCCAAATCAAAGAAACTGCCATCCGCAGTGGATTTGATGCAAACATGTTAGATATTGCCACCAATTTGTTCGAGTCTAATCTAGACTTTGATGAAACCGGTAACTACTTTGTTAAAGGCGCTAACGGCTCTGTGAAGTTGGACTCCAAAGGGAATCCTTACACGCTAGAGCAATTGGCACAAGATATATTGAGAAATCGTCCTAAGTTAGCCGCTGATGAAGGTCGCACAGGAACTGGAAGCCGTTTTGGTCAAGGTGTAATGCGTGATCCCAATGATATTCCAGATGCATCAACTGACCTAGAAGGTTGGAAGAAGTGGAAAGAAGCCCAAGGAATCGGTGGTCGTAATCTTAAGATGATGAATGTCTCATTTAACAAGCCCATTGTTTAATATAAAGGAGAAATAACATGGCATATTTCATCGGCGGGACTTCTGGAGAAGCGAATGCGTTTGAAAAAACTATCCAGAACTCTGCAATTCAAGTTCTACACGAATCACAAGGCTTAGTCAACATGACAAATGTTGTTATGCCAAATCAGGGTTAACGCAAGTATTGCTCTGAATAAACCCACTCTGATTGACTTGGACGGCCTGAAGAGGCTTACAGGGCGGAAGCGAAAGCACCGTGAACGACTAAGTGAGAGGGACCCGATAAAAAGGGTAAGCGATAGTCTGAACTACCATATAACTTAAAAAAGAAGTGGTAGAGGGAAATCTGAAGCGAGGACCCCACTAGTAGCGATACTAGGAGTAACAAGAATTGAATACCTACAAAGTTCCTCACATGGCTCCTATCAGCTATGGTGATTATACTGACCAGGGAACAAACCCAACATACTCTAGTTCTACAGGCACTAACTTAGAACAGACTGCCAGCATCACTGCTAAGGAAGTTATCGCAACTCCTGCAGTTGCACAGACTGCTTTCAGTAAGTTCTTAGGCTGGACAACTGCTTTCGACTTAGCCGCTAACCTAGGAACAGAACTAGGTATGAGCTTTGCTGAAAAAGTTGACCAAAGAGTAACACAGGCTTTCGTTGGTAACCCAACAGCCGTTGTAAGTGGTGACACAAGCCAAGCAGGTTTTGCCAACACACAAACAGCAGTCTATTATCAAACTGGTCCCAATGTTGGCGCCAATGTAACAGACGGTTTTGCTCGTGTTCAAGCAATGGCTGCACAAGGTCTAATCGCTGAAGGTTCAACAGCCACAGTGACTTATGGCTACTTAACAGCCAACACAGTTGCTGGTCTAGTTCGTAACATCATCAAGGCATGGCGTGAGGCTCGAAACCCAGGTCGTCCAACAGTTATCTTAGGACCAAAAGAAGAACAACGCTTGTTAGGTGAACTAACTGGTGGTGCTATCTATAGTGGTTCTGCAGTTAACCAAGGTGGAACATCAATCAACGCTGGTTTAACAGCATTGGGTGATGAACTATTGGCCACTGGTATGTTGCGTAACCTATACGGTTGCACAGTTATCTTCTCAACATTCTTGCAGACAAGTGTTACAAATCGTTGGATTGATGGCTCTAGTGTAACTGCATCTAGCGTTGGTGCCGCTATTGGTCCTCAGGCTATTACAACTGTAATGGTCAAGGGTCTAGACATCAGCATGGGTGATAAGGATGGTGGCTTACAAACTTGGATTACAGGTCTAGGCTACTTTGGTTCTGGCGTAACAAGTCAGGCTCGCGGATTGGCAATTAACATTGCGTAATCATTGGGGGTCGGCTCACAAGGTTGACCCCTTACTTGGAGAAAGAATATGGCAATAGCAAGTTTTTTAAATTACACTGATGCAAGCCTTCAACCAGGTGGCGTAAACAGAATCTCTACAGCGGACAACACTACCGTGCAGTTCTATGATAGAGCCTGTTATCGTCGCATGGAACAGGTCTATTCAGGTGATCAAGACTATCAGTTATTGAGCACATATTTTCCCAAGGCTTCAATAGAAATGTTGAACATGTTTGAATTTGGCTGGTGGCCTTTGTATGTAGAACGCACTCTTGGTGCTTTCTACTATCAAAATAGTCAAAAGACAGGTCAGACTGTGACAGCATTTACGCCAGGCAAATTGGTCAAGGTCAATCAGACTCTGCAGAGATTGGAAGTGTTCAAGGTGTGTGAAATATTTTACTCTACCTTGGTCACTGATAACTCCAATATCAACGAGAAAGATGCAGCCAACTATCAATTTGCTCGCAAGCGTTTTGAAGAAGAATGGGAAAAGGCTATCCAAGAAAGTTATTTCTATGACCTAAGAGGTTATGGTGAGATCGGCATATATCAACAAAGTTGGTTGGCTGATGTCAACTTCTTCGAAGGCGATCGTCGCTACTTCTAATAACTATAATATTATGACAGCATTCGTATATAAATGGACACACAAACCCTCCCTAGGATGGTATGTAGGCTCACGAACTGCGAAAAGGTGTCATCAAGAAGATGGTTATATTTGTAGTAGCAAAATAGTAAAGCCAATGATACAAACTAATCCCTCTGAATGGGAAAGAACTATCTTAGCAACAGGAACACCAAAAGAGATGAGAATGTTAGAAACTCTTATATTAGAAACCGTTGATGCGATGAATGATCCTAGATCATTTAATCAAAACAATGGTAATGGTATATTGGGTAATACTGGCAAACGATTTTCTCAAGCACATAAAAATGCTAAAAGTGTTTCGGCAAAGATAGCGATGAACCGTTCAGAAACAAAGGCAGCAATCAGAGCAGCCAATCTAGGTAAAACTCTGTCGGAAGAGACTCGAAGGAAAAAGAGCGAAAAGATGAAAATCTATTTCTCTAATCCTGAAAATCTAAAAAGACATAGTGAAACTATGAAAGTCGCAATGACCAAGCCTGGGATGCATGAGAAATTATCACTAGCTCATAAAAAGGAAATAATTTAATGCCATTGTTTACACTAGCACAGGTCCAGTCCACCCTGACCAATTATGTTCAGGCAACGACTGGCACTGAATACATTGAAGTTTTCTTTAACTTTCCCTCTGATGAGAATAAGGTTAGTGAAGGCATCTATGTAGCACAGTGTTATCAGGCGGATAGAATGAAAAATTCAAATGGTATCACCACAGGTGGTCATGTCTACAGCATCAAGGATCGCATTGAAATGTATGTAATAAGTCAACAGGATAATCCTTTCATGGAAAATGAGTTGGCTATATTTCCACAGTTCATTGATGATCCCTTGTTCTCAACACAAGGCTATTTTCTGCGTGAACATACCATTGAACAGCAATATGTGAAAAATAGCCAACGCTATCGTATCATATTTGATCTCACAAGATTACAAGTCATATAAAGGAAAAAAAGATGGCAAATATTAATGTTTCACAAACCGCGAATTTTGTTACACTAACATTGAGCACCAGTTCTACTTTTTCCACTGCAACTAACCTAGTAGTTGGCGCGTTACAAGACGTTACAATTACAAACAATAATGGTGTGTTCAGATGGAAACAATTAGACGCTCTAGGACAAAAAGTAGCGGTAACACCAGCGACAAACTCAATCAACCTAACATTGGTTCTTGATGACACTACATTCTACGGAGCAACATGGCCTACAGTTAATACATCTGCAGGTGCATTAAGCCAAGGATTGTTTAATCTATCTAACCAGAAGGAATTAATCTACTTCAAGTTTGGATGGGGCGGTGGCACAACCAATCAAGTAACTGGTTCAGGATATCTAAGTGGTCTAGCACCAAAGGTAACTCCTGACCAACCAGTTTGGATCACACCATTGATTATTGAAGTCGACAATCAATACGGTACAGCCTAATCAGTTTAGGCATGGGAAATACGGGGCTTTCATAGCCCCGTTTTCTTTATTGGATTAAATATTATTATAAGGATATGAAGATATGGAATTTCACAACCACAATCTCAAAGATTTAGTCACCAGCCTAGAAGCAGAAGTGGCCAAGAGTCTAGCAGAAGTGCGACATGCACAGGATGATCTAGACAAAGTAGAAAATAGGCAGAAATTTATTCTGGCTCTATTACATTACATCAAAACACAGGTATAAAGATATGAACTTAAAGAATTTAGCAAAGAAACCCGAACTGATCAAATTGACTATTGACAATGAAGACATTGTCAAAGAATTTGGTGAACCTCTTGACTTTTATTGTTACGATCGTCATCCTATGGATGTGTTTTTAAAAGTAGCAACCAAAGATCGTGATGATCATGTGGCCATGATGGAATTATTAAAAACATTAATTCTTGATGAAGCTGGTCAACCTATTATCACTGATGAAGAAATTTTACCTCCCGCAGTTATGATGTCGGTGTTTACAAAATTAGTTGAATTTCTGGGAAAGTAACCAACGGTAATTATGCTCATACCAGTCCAGAAGTTTATGTGGCAGTTACATTGGATGCGATTGGTCAGCAATATGGCTTACTACCTTCAGAGGTTCTTAGGAGAGGATCAACATTTGATTTAGAAGTGTTTGATATCGCCAGAAGTTATGAGCGTATGAAAAGCCAAGGTGCAAATGGGCAATTACCAACAGTTAGTCAGGCAGATATGGAAACTATATTACAAAAGGTTAAAGCATAATGGAATTTACACTGAAAATTGATCAATCTAAGATGACTGCTAAGATTAATAATCTTAAAAAGGTTGTGGATCAGTGTATGCCAGAAATCTATGATTATTTTGAACGAACAACTCCTATTGCCACAGGTAATGCAAGAAGCAAGACCTATAGACAAGGTAAAACAATTTATGCTGAATATCCTTATGCACAAGTATTGGATGCAGGTAGAGGATATCGTGATGGTCAAATGAGAGGTAGTGAACAGGCTCCAAATGGTATGGTTAAACCTACAGTGGAATTTGCCAAAGACCTAATTACCACTCGAATGAAAATTGAAGGGAAAAAATAATGGCAGCAGATCTAAGTTTTACCATAGGATTTGATGATAGTCAACTGACAGCTGGTCTGACCAAGGCTGATGCAAAACTTAAGGAATTTGGTGCTAATGCTACCAAAACCTTTAAGGATCTCAGCGATACTATCAAGAACATGCAGGCTAGTTTTGATAGTCTTAACAACAATATCAAACAGTCAGGCGAAGAACTTGACAAGTTAAATGGCAAAAAATCTGGAGTAAGCGATTTAGAAAATGCCTTTGGTAGTTTGAAAACTACTTTATTGGCAGTGTTTAGTGCTGGATTTGCTAAATCAGCCATTGATTTTGCCGCCAGCATTGAACTAACTGCTCGTGCTGTAGGATTTACAGTTCCTGAATTTGAAAAATTATCTACTGCTGTGATTAGAGCAGGCGGAACCAGTCGTGCGGCCGCTGTTGGTATTGAAATGTTTTATCAAAAGTTAGACCAAGCACGCCAAGGTGGTCTACAACAACAGGTTGCATTTGAACGATTGGGCATTACCTTATCAGATTTAAAGAATTTAACTGATAAAGAATTATTTGAAAGAACTGTTACTGAATTAGCAGGTATGACAGATAATGCGGCACGCAGTCGTATTGAAGTTGAATTATTAAGTCGTGCCTTTAGAGGTATTCCTTTAAAAGATATTGCAGATGGTCTAAATGGATATGGTGCAGGCCTAAAAAGTGTTATTGAAGATCAAGATGCCTTAATTGGGGCCACCTATGCAGGTAATGAAGCATTTAAAAAACTTACACTGCTACAACGGGAAGTAAAATTAGCATTCTTAGAAGCAGTAGAACCAGCATTGGCCGCTTTTGGCAAATTTCAAATTACAGTTGATGAATTGGCTTCTGGATTTAGATTGTTGATCAGTGTACTGGCCGCTGTTATTGCTGTAGGATTTACTGGATGGGTTATTGGCGTTGTTGCTAGTTTTGGTAAATTAATAACCTTGATTTATGATACCGTAGCAGCTTTAAGAGCATTAAGTGTTGCAGAAGCATTGGCCATGAATGCCACAGGTATTGGCGCATTATTAAATGTCATTGCCAAGGCTGTGGTAGGATTAGCTGCTTTCTTTGGTATTCAATATGCTATCAATGATGTATTAAAAGATAATACACAAGAAAATCGCGATGCCGCTAGAGCACAAGAAGAAACTACCAAAAAGACCATGGAGGCCACACGAAGCAATCAAGAGGTCTATACCAGTTATGCTCGTTTAAATGCCGCTATTCGTGAAAACACACTGAATTTTATTGAGAACCAAAAAAGAATAATTGATAAAATTGGTGCTCAAGATGCCAGCATTGGCAAAACAGAAGCAGAACGCAAGGCCATTGAAGCATCTACTAAGATACAAGATGACTATGCCAAAAAGATTGAAGAAGTCACTGCCAAATTAAAAGCCGCTCGTGCCGCTCGACCTGAAAGTGAAGAAAGCAGAACAGCCGGCACATTGGCCGCACAGATTCCTATCCTAGAAAAGGCCAGAGATCTACAGGTAGCCCGTGCCGCTGCCAGTGCAAGACAATTGGCTCTAGATCAAGAAGATGCCGCAGATAGCCTACGCTTACAAGGCCAACAATCTAAACTACAAGAAAATCTAATAGCTTTGCGTGAAAAATATGCCGCAGCCAAAATGGGTCCATTAGAATCAGAAAATGCTAAGATTGCGGCCAGTTGGGACAAGATAGCGGAAGCAGAAATTCGTGCTGCCAGAGAAAAAGAAAAGGTTGAAAAATTAGGTTTCAATCAAGCAGGCGTTGATAGAGAACAACAGATACGAGATAATGCACAGGCCAAGGGTCGTGAACAGATTGCAGAAAATACCAAATTGTACAAACAACAACAAGACGATTTTGTTGGTGGTTGGACAGGAGCATTTGATCGTTATATTGAAAATGCTTCAAATGCCAATAAACGCGGTGCTGCCTTGTTTGATTCATTTGTAAGCACAATGGATTCAGCCATTGATAGTTTTGTTAAAAATGGCAAAATGTCATTTGCTGATTTAATCACAAGTCTAATACAAGATCTTGAAAAGTATTTGTTAAAATTGGCCTTGGTTGAAATGTTTAAGACCAGTGGACTTGGCACTATATTTGGTGGTGCCAGTGCTGCCGCTAGTGGTGGATTCTTAAGTGGTATATTCAGTGGATTTGCAGATCTATTTCACGCTAATGGTGGTAGTATTCCGGCAGGTGGGTTTGGTATTGTGGGCGAAGCAGGTCCTGAAATAGTTTCTGGTCCAGCCAATGTGACCAGTGCCAAAGATACTGCCGCAATGTTAGGTGGCGGTGGTGACACGCATAATCATTTTTATAACATACAGGCAGTGGATGCCAAATCAGTAGCACAACTATTTGCAGAAAATCGTCAGACCATGTTTGGCCTAGTTGAACAAGCCCGTCGTGAACTGCCAATGAGAGCAAGATAAGGAACTATTATGGGTATACAAACAATTATTGATCTGGCAGAAACTATTGAGTTTAATCGTCGTAAAATTTTAGGCATTCAATATAGCCGTAGTGAGATTCCCCGTGTTAGTGAAACTCCTACACGCAATGCTTGGAAATTAAATGTCACAGTGCCTGCCATGTCAGATTATAAAACAGTTCGTGGTCTTATTGAATCTATTGATTATCTAGATCGTCGATATCCTGAAACTATTAGTTTTAGTAATAATCCTAATTTGAGTTACATGTTGGCCTATCAAGGTGATGCTAATCTCACAGCATTAAGTGCTGCCACTGTTCAAAGTTGGACAGGCACCACTTTGGTATTAGGTAATCTACCTTCAATCTCAAATTCAGCCTATTTGTTCAAACAAGGTGATTTTATTCAGGTCAATGGTCTTCCATATCCAACCACTGTAACACAAGATGTCTATAGAGGATCAAGTAGCACAGTCACACTAACCACACACCGTCCTAATTTTATGGGCACTGCCACTAACAATCAAACTATAGTAGTAGGAAATGCAGTTGAATTCAAAGTATTTTGTAATAACATGCCTACTTACAAATTTAATCCTGGGGGATCCACAGCACTAATTACATGGAGTGGAGCGTTTCAATTATATGAATGGACAGGAGATGTTTAATGACTACATTTACACCGGCAATTAATTCTGCTTTAAATTCTACTAATATTCGTGATGCTGAATTTATTAGATTAAGCATTACTGATCCATTGAGTTCTACTGCCACTGTTTATTGTGTTAGCACCAGTTTTCAAAATGAAGTAGTTACAGATCAAAATGGTGTAAGTTCAATCTCAAGTGGCACCTATACTGGTCTTGGTGGATTATTGGCTATCAGTGGACATCAGCGTGATCTATCAGCTACCAGTTATGATACACAGATTTCATTAGTAGGTATTGATCCTAATAAAATACGCCTAGTTCTTGAGATAGGTTATAATCCTGCCACAGGCACATATCATGCTGGTATCAAAGGTGCCAAGATACAGATGTGGCGTGGATTTTATGATGAAAATTATCATCTAATTGACACACCACAACTGAGATATACAGGTATTGTAACCAGTTATACCATACAAGAAGATCGTATGGATGATTATGATACCTTTACTCTAAGTCTAAATTGTAGTTCATTTAAAACAATTTTAGAAAATAGAAAAAATGCTCGTCATACCAATGGAGCCAGTTGGAATAAAAACATTCCTCCACAATATGATAGCAATGGTGTGCCACAGAATCCCCTTTGGGATACAGGTATGGATCGTGTGCAGGCTATTCATGATACTACATTTAATTTTGGTATGAAGTTATGATAAGATTGGCCACGAAGGCAGATACGGATACTATAATCAAACTAATGTTTGAATGCCGTCAAGAAAGCCTAATTAAAAAATTAAGACAGTCAGGTGATGAAACTGCTAGATTGATATTAGATCGTATTTTTAATCTCAATTGGGGATTTGTTTTATTAGATGAACGAGAAAATGAAGTTATAGGTATGTTGGTAGCATTAAAAAGCCCCAACATGTGGGATTTTAAAGTCAGTGGACTTAATGTGTTTATTTGGTTTGTGAAACCTGAACATCGCAATGGCACCAGTGCAGGTAGATTATTCAAATCATATCAGGATGCAGCCAGATTGATGTTAGAGTCTGGTGAAATAGATTATTATCTAATTACCAAACGGGACTGCGGACCTGATTTAGATTATGCTCGTTATGGCTACGAGAAACAAGAGGAGACATGGATATGCCAGAAACAATAATTTTGCCATTATTTTTTACAGGTGCTGAAATTGCCGCAGGTGGATTTGCCGTGGCTGCAACAACCTTTGCTATTCGTTTGGTTACTACCTATGCCATAACTCAACTGTTATTAAAAAATCAAGGTGGAGGGCAAGTTACTCCACAAGGCACTGAAATACAGTTGAATCCTAATACGGATAATACCCTACCCGTGGTCTATGGAATTCGTTATGCCAAACCCATTATCACAGATGCTATTATTTCAACGGATCAACAGACCATGTGGTATGTGTTGTCATTCAGTGAAAAAACATCAGGTGATGTTAATTTTGGTAATGTCTATTATGATGGCAAATTGTTGATATTTGATCCTGCCAATCCCAATACTATAACAGGTTGGTATACACAGCCCAAGAAACATTCAAAGGTTGGCGGACAATACAATACCAAACCTGCTGGCAAATTGGAAATGTATTTTTACAAAAATGGGTCATTGGTCACAGGCACTACACACTATGCCTATGATATGATTGATAATGGTGGTGGTAATTTTGACATTGGCACACAACATGTGGTTACCACTGACACTGATGCTATCACCATTTTACAAGATAGTGCTATTCCAGATGCTACCAAATGGACCACAGCAACTACCATGCACAATACAGTGTTTGCCATTATGAAATTGACCTATGATCAGGCTGCGGCTATCTATGGTCTAGGTGGTGTTGATGCTGAAATTCTCAATACCTTGTCAAGTCCAGGACAGGTGTTACAAGATTATTTCACCAATACCAATTATGGTTGTGGTATTCCTCTTGAAAATATCAATACTGCATCGTTGGCTCTATTAGATACCTATAGTAATCAACCTTTAAGCATCTATGACACAGATGGAAATCCTGTAACCACTGCCACTACCTATAGTATTAATGGTATTCTTGACACAACCAATGATTGTTTGACCAACCTTAATAATCTTAGCGATGCTTGTGATAGTTGGATCCAATGGGATGAACGCCTAGGTCAATGGGGTGTTATCATGAACATCAGTCTTGAACAAGCTGGTGGATCTACAGCAACCATGCATGTTATAACCAGTGATCATATTATTGGTGGTATTAATCTAACTCCAACTGATCTAAAGACCAGTGCCAATAAAATCAGTGTTGCATTCCCTAATGCTGATATTATCAATCAGACTGACTATAGATATTATTTCCTAAAACAAGATCGTCCTGATCTAATAAGTCCTAATGAACCTGACAATAATATTGACATTAATATGCCATTTGTCACAGATTCAATCCAGGCTACTTATTTGGGATATAGAAAATTGTTTATGAGTCGAGAAGATATCATTATAACTTTTTCTATGGATTATAGTGGTATTGGTATCAATGCAGGTGATATTGTGGCTATCAATCATGAATGGTATGGTTGGACTCCAGGGCAATACAACAATGGCTATTATCCAGGTAAACCATTCCGTGTTACACAGGTCAAAGAAGCCAAAGATTCAGGTGGATTTCTTGGTGTGCAATTGACCTGCACAGCCTATAATGATTCAATCTATACCACAATGAATCCGCATTATTATACACCAGATACATTTGGTATGGCCATTGATGCGGCTAATGTTACACAACCTGGAGAGCCATTTACGCCAGCCAGCGCCACAACACCAACACCACAATATCCCACAAGTTCAGTGCCTTTGTTTGTGATCAGCAGTGAAACACCTGCCAATGGTATTATTACAGAAATGGAAGTATGGTATGGCACCAATGGTTCACCAGGCACAGATTCTAGTTGGGTCTTATTACAAAGAACCACAGGTAATGGTAATACTATTCCTAATTCACCCTCAGGTTCACCAAATTATGTAAACTTTGCCATCACAGGTTTATCAGCAGGCAATTATTATTTTGCCACACGCTGTATGGGTCTAAATGGTTACAGTCAATTTTCGCCAGTCAGTAGTCCAGTCTTTTCATGGGCACCTGCAACACAGGCAGGAACAGCCGTTGATAGTACTAATGCAAATAATGTGCAAATGAACGCTGGTTCAGGCGAATATTACCTCACTCATGCGCCAAATGCCACTGGATATTCGGCACAATATGCAAATAGTAACCTGAAATTTAATGCCACTAGCAATACCCTTGTTAGTCCTAATATCAGTCTAAGTTCTACTGCCTTATTACAACCTTTGGCATCAGCACCAAGTAGTCCCACAGCGGGAACCTTGGCCATGGCACATGGATCATGGGGTGGGGCAACTACATCAACAGATTACTTGACTTACTATAATGGCTCTGTATGGCGTCCTATAGTTTAAGGTTGTTTTAACTGGTTAAAATTGCCATTAGGTTAAATAACTTAAACGGCAATCTACTTGGCAATGCCTTAGCATTGTCATTTTAAACTTTAGGAGAAAGATATGGCTGGAGGCGGAGTTCTTACGCTGGCTAATTGGCTAGGCGGTCCCGACAATGTGCAGGTAGAAAGCACATTCCCAAGTAGTGAAAAAACCTACATGTATAATTTCGCTCAAAGCGTCCAAGGTTGGAACTTTGAGTTGCAGGCACAGACTGTGGTCGTTGATGCCATTGCATATGATCGTATTACTGGTCAACCCAATTTTGCCAATAGCGCAGTAATTGGTTATTTTACTCCAACAACTGTAACCACAAGCAGTTACATACAGATAATGAATACCTACACAGGTATTGTGAATGTAACACATCCTGCCAATTTATATACTGGCCCTATTCTTCCTGATGCTCGTGCTAATATTCCTCTACAGGTTATGAGCCTAACTTGGAGTGATGCATCTACACCAAAACAGGTAAACAGTCATCGTATTGCCAAGATTTTAGCCTGGGAACCTGGAGTTACACCTGGTGATCCTACACAGGCATCAGTGACCACAACCATCACTGGTTGGACTCCATTCAATGGATCTGCTACAACCGTATATGTTGCTGACAGCGTGGGTATTGTGGTTGGATCTACTTTCAGTATTAATACAACTACCTATACCGTAAGTTCAATATCAACATCAAGACAAATTTCTCCAACTCCTGGAGTTCATTTAACTGATTTAACTGCTGGCTTAGGCGTTACATTTTTTAACAACAACGGATATCAAAGTCTAATCTAAGATGGCCTATAATATTAATGTCATTGCCAATTATTCAACAGTAACTTCAACCAGCACCACACAGCAGGTTGTGGTAAATGCGCCAGCCACTGCCGCATTTACAATTACTCAGACCAAACAAAACTTTACCATTACCAATTATGTAAACACCTTGAGTGTTTATATGAATGCTGTGGAGTTAAAGGTTGATGACTTTGACAATTATTATAAAGGTGATTGGATCAGCAACAATCCCTATATGCGTGGTGACATTGTCAACTATGCCTATAGTCTATATGTTTGCAACACAGGCACATTTACTGTTCATATCAGTACTGTTCCGCCAGTCAATGATCTAGGCACCGGCACACAAGACAGTGTAGGTAATGGCGCTAATTTTGATGGCAGTTGGCGTCGTGTGGTTTGGAATGAAGCACCAAGAGATCATCTAACTGTTACTAATTTGTTAACTGCCGGATCATTATTGGTCAATGGCACAACACATTTGGTAGGCAATGTCATAATGGATACTCCATTAGACCATTTGACAGTAACCAATCAGATCAGTGCAGGTAGCATAGTTGTTGGTGGATTAACAGGTAATGGACTTGTAATCAATACTACATCTACATTTAACGGAACTGCAACATTTAATGGACCTGCTGTGTTCCGTAATGATGTAGATATGAGTCAAGCAGATCTATATCTAAAGAATCTGCACCTAACTGGTTATATTGTAAACACTACAACCAATGGCACATTTTTAATCTATACTACTAGCACAGTTGGCAATATACCTAGTAAGATTGAATTAAATCAAGGTGAATTAACTAGATTTGGTCTATATAATGGTAATTTTGGTCTAAGTAATAATCAATCTTTTCCCTGGGAATTAGGTAATGATAATCAAAGTAGTATTCAAGTTGCCAATGATTTAAAAATACAATCAAATACATTTGAAATAGAATCTAATGCACATGCAGTAGACACAAGTAATAATCCTATCAGTGATTATGCTATGTCTATATCTTATAATGGTGCAGATCTAAGTCTATTAAATTATTTTTCAAATGCCGCTCCTACTACAGATCCTGCCATAAACATTATCAATACCAATCCTAATGGTGGTCTATTAGAAAATGGTGGAAATGCATTAGAAACAGGACCGTATCAGCGAGCATATAGTGCTGAAGGTACAAATTATCTAACATTTAATCGTGATAATACAGATGAAGCACATGGCGGTATAAAATTAGGTTCTTATACTAAAATTGAAAGTAAGATTTGGGATAGATTCCAAACTAATAATCCTACCAATAGTATAAACTATTACAGTAGTGATGTGGGGTCTTACTATGTAGGTAGACTTGCATATTGGAATCCAGGTAATGAATTTCAACCAATACCTTGGAATCAACAGGTGGTTGTTGGGCCAAACAATGGAATACAGATAACAGCCGATTATTTTTATAATGTTGGAGGAACTGTGGCTTATGGGCCAACTGTTGGTGGTGTTGGAGGCATTACACTTAATAGTCCCAGTATTAGGATTCAAGCTCCGCACGGAGTTCGTCCAAAAGATGTTTATGGAAAAGAAAGTGCTGCCGAAAATTATGGCGTATTCATTGAATCAACAGTAACAAATGTAACAGGTGAATTAATTCTTGGTGGTCCATTAAAATTCCCAGATGGAACTATTCAAACAACAGCATCAACTTCAACAGGCAATGGTGGCACAGCATTTGATTTTGGTTTATTCACTGCGCCAGCAACATTTACATTGGACATGGGGCATTTTGTATGAGTTCAACAGTAACTTTTACTACCAGCTTCAATGCACAATGGGTAACTACAACAACCAATTGGTTGACCACCAATACCAATTATTGGATTGGTGATGCATTAAGAGTAAATGGAGTTCAACCATTCTATAGTTTAGATTTTGGTGGAATATTAAATCAACCTGGTATCAATGTAGATATGGGAAACATATAAGGATAAGAAAATGGCATTACAATTTAGACGCGGTGTAGACGCAGATAGAACAACAATAACACCTGCACAAGGTGAACCACTATGGACCACAGATACTAACATTCTCTATGTTGGTGATGGCATTACCACTGGAGGTATTGCTGTAGGTCCAGGAACTGGTAATGCATTTACTGGCACAGTGGCAAATCTAACTGTTACCAATCAATTGACCAT
>Ga0007876_1000416_pt1 | contig 16455 bp, 16 predicted proteins | sample CryBogCBH24Aug09_FD_70958 | JGI IMG/M metagenome (GOLD analysis project Ga0007876, IMG submission 70958) | Freshwater microbial communities from Crystal Bog, Wisconsin, USA - CBH24Aug09 | ecosystem: Environmental > Aquatic > Freshwater > Lake | place: Crystal Bog, Wisconsin, USA | collected...
AGCAAATCTGGCCTCAAAAAGGTGGTACACTTTGCCCCGGAATCGGTGGCACATTATATCGCGGAATACCTGGCACACTTTCACCCGGAATGGGTGGTACACTTTCCCCGGAATACTCAGATACCGGACCAGTCAGTGAGTCCAGAAGTGAATTGAGCGGAGTTTCCCACGGCATTCCGGACGAGGAAGCAAACGCAGGAACCGCGGAACAAACAACAACCACTGCGGCAACCAGCACAGCATTTCTGAAGACATCTTTATTCATGGCTCATTTTTGTTTGAAGTTGAAGAGGGTTTTGCTTGCCGACGAAAGCAATTTGTTAACTACTTTGTTTATTTTTTGTTAACACCTTTTGACAAAAAAAAGGAGTGTCCCCCGGAAAGGCGGGACGATTCTACGCGAAGACTTTACACCCGTTCGACTTCTCAACTGGCCTCGTTCTTGTCTTCCACTGTCCGCCCTCTTCTCCGATAACCTCAACGATGCCGCTGATGGAGCGTCCGGCAGAATGGAGAGGGTCTCGCTGGATATGCACACAAAGATCAATCGCTTCAGCGATAAGATATCGGGGAGCATGCGCCATGACCTCTTCACAGAGCTGGCAAAGGCGGTCAAGCATGGAGCTCGTACTGTTGGCATGGATCGTGGCAATGCCGCCGGGATGGCCGGTGTTCCAGGCTTTCAGCATATCAAGAGCCGCCCCGTCCCTGACTTCACCAACAATGATCCGGTCTGGCCGGAAACGCAGGGCATCCATTATGGCCCTCTGGTGGGTGTAGAGCGGAGGCTGGACAAGGATCTCGATTTTGTTCGGAGCATCACACTGCAGCTCGGCATTATCCTCGACGATATAGACCCGGTCGTCGCTTTCGGCGACCACCTTGAGCAGCGCATTAACCAGAGTGGTTTTGCCGCTACCCGTTCCACCTCCGACGAGAATGTTTTTCCTCTCCATGACACCACGTTGCAGGTACCGGGCATCACTCTCGCTCAAAATCCCTTTCAGGACATAGTCCTCAAGCGAAAAAATCACCTTGGCCGGTTTACGGAACGAAAAAACCGGAGCGGAGACAATCGGAGGAACGGAGGCCTGGACACGTGCTCCCCATCCCGGAAGCTTGACCGAAAGTGAGGGCGATTGATCGTTGACCTCAGCGTTGATTGATGCAGCAAGGAGCCGGATGATGCGCTCTACCTCTTCCGGCTGCATGATCGTCATGGTGCAAGACATGCCCCGGGCGATCTCATCGACCCATACCCGGCCATCGGCATTGACCATAATTTCAATAATGGCCGGATCATCCAGATAGACAAGAATGGGAGAGAGGGCAACACGCAAAGCATCAAGCTTTCGGTTCCTGGTAATGTCTTCTATGGGAGCCATAACGGTTTTTTTATTGGACGGTTGAACCAACAACAAAAAACAGGTAACACACAGAAACAAACATGCCGGATAGGCGGAAAAACCTCGACGAAGAAACGGGAATTCTTTTTGTACCGTCGCAACTCAGGCGAGATGGACAGAAAATGTTAACAAATTAATTACAATATTCATAATTTTAGATACTACTTTGCTACTATTTTATAATTAAAGTGATTTTATAGCGATCCGCTTGGGCATACCTCCCCCTGTCAGCATGATGCAATAACGGGTTATGGCAACAAGGCGAATCGAGCCGGATGAACCCGCTTCTCCCTGCTCTTAGGGGGCATCAGCATAGATGCGCCCTATACTTGCCGGTTTGATTTTATAGAACGAAAGGAGTGAGTATGGGCAACAGAGCTCTTGGTAAACGCTCTTTCACCAAGGGAGAACAACGCTGAAGGGAAACTTGCTGGAGAGTGTTTGCTGCTTTTGATGGACTGCCCACCTCTTAAGTATACCTCTTGAGCTCAACGTAGCAGAAGGCAACATCTTGACCCTGAGAGAAACACCAATGGGCATGAGAAAAAGAGAGGTAACGGAACTGAAAAATGAAATTGGAGGGATAACGAACCGGTGCGAAAGATGCAGGGGCTTGGCACGTGCATCTCTCTTTTTCAGTAGATTGCGGAAGAGGTGACCTATGAAAGCGAACCCATAAAGAGCTGTCAAAGCAGCATGACGGATATTCTTACTGTCCTTGAATCGGAAAGTTAAAGACTGAATCGTCCCGTTATTGCTGCATGAGAGTCATCTGACACCATTAATGACCCGCAGAAAGGATCCTCCCGCTTCCCTCTGCACCATTCTTGTACTCTTTTGGTAAAAGAGAAATCTCGTCGAGAGTACAGTCGAATCCCTCTCGATTGATAAACGCTATCCTGGATTCCATTTCCTCAAGCCTTATGACTGCTTCATGGAAAGTGTCATCATACTTCATTCTCTCGATAAATGCCTGGGCATCTTGCTGTGACATACCTGATTCCTGTTCGACTTGCTGTTCTTCACGATCTCTGTTAAAACCGCAGAATATAAACAAGATAAGCTCAGTCGCGCAAGTAAACCGAAAAACGCTCACACAAGACAGGAAAAGCGGAAAATGGATGCCGCTCCCAAAAGCGAGCATCCATACTGACCACACCGAACATTACTCCTTCGCAGCATCCCGTAACTCATAACCATCATGGAGAGACTCCTTGATGATTTCATCACTGAAGCGGCTGCCGGTACCCATCCTTTTTACCAGAAACTCCACGAAGTCATTATACCTCCGTTTTGAGTCCAGCGAAGCTGCCGACTTCTCCTCCTGATGAAGCTCGGGCGTATGGGCAAACCAGTACTGGAGAAAAAGGGAAAATGCTTCTGCCATGACTCCAACCTGATTATCAACACGCATAATGCTCCGGTTCTGCCGCTGAAGCTGTTTGAGAACCGACGCGGTATCATCTTTCTCTTCGAGATACTGGCTTAACGCCTCTTCGACAACACTCGTCGCTGTAACACCCCGCTGGTTGCAGTACTGCGTGAACCTGCTGTGCAGCTCCGCTGAGAGGTAGGGATGAATATTCTTCCGTTTTGTCGTCATAATGGCAGCTCCTCTCCGCCTGAATGGTTCATCCCAAATGCTCTGGAAAGACCCCTGTCAACACTCTTTTTTTGAAGAACCCCGTTCTGCAGGTTGCTCTTCCGCTCCTCTTCTTCTGTTCTCTCCCCTTCCATATCGTCGGCTCTCCTCTTTTTTTCGTTATACATATCCAACTCGTTTTGCCATTTGACGTCACGCTGCAACTCCTTCGCTTGTTCCTGCGCCGAAAGCTCCGTGCCACCGCCCCCCGCACTACCCCCCTTTTCAGGCGAGATAACCTCTTGCGGGCAACTCTCATCAGAACAGGCCACCGCCACCGGTTTCGGCAGTAGGTACCACTCGTTCCGGGGCTGCTGCAGCAGCTCTTTTTTCTGTTCCGCCGCACTCTCTGGAGCCGGAAGCCATGCTCTCTTGCTGAATCGGCGATCCTGGTAATACATGATTTTCTTGGCCCGGTAGGGCGGCAGATTGCCGACCATAACCAGTGCCTCGGAACCCGGTAACTGTAAAATCTCCCCTGGCGTCAACAGCGGACGGGGACTCTCCTGCTCAGACTCCATGATGTGGCCAAGCCATGGGGCAAGCCTTCCTCCTGCGAAGTTTTTCTGCACCCGGCGCTCTGTCGCCTGCCCGAGCAGGTCAGAGATTCGCTTTGCCGTCCGTTCATCAAGCGCACCGTACGTCACCCTGATATGGGTATTGTCAAGAATTGAGTTGTTCTGCCCATAGGCTTTTTCGATCTGGTTGAGTGACTGGGCAATCAAAAAACACTTAATGCCGTACCCAGCCATGAAGGCCAGTTCGGTCTCAAAAAAGCCAAGCCTGCCAAGACTTGGAAATTCATCAAGCATCATCAACAGACGATGCCGGTACGGTGTACCCCCAAACTCCAGCTTTTCAGTCAGCCGCCGTCCAAGCTGGTTCAGAATAAGCCGCATCAGCGGTTTGGTCCGGTCAATATCGCTCGGGGGGACAACAAGATACAAAGAAATCGGATGTTCGCTGTTCATCAGGTCATGAATACGAAAATCAGAAAAAGCTGTGTTATTTGCAACAATAGGGTCACGATAGAGTCCAAGAAAACTCATGGCGGTGGAAACTACTCCGGAAAGCTCATTTTCGGATTTGTTCATCATCTCACGGGCACAAGCCGCCACAACCGGATGGGGGGCCTCACCAAGATGGGGATAGGTCAGCATATAGTTCAGAGTCGCATCAATGCCGTGGCTGGGGTTGGAAAGAAAGTTTGCAACACCCGAAAGGCTCTTGTCCTCTTCGGCATAGAGAACATGGAGAATAACGCCAACAAGCAGGGCGTGCCCTGTCTTTTCCCAATGGTCATGCCGCTCTTTGGAGCCGTCAGGATCAACAAGGATATCTGCTACGTTCTGCACGTCACGAACCTCATACTCCCCTTTCCGTATCTCCAGAAGCGGATTGAAGCGCACCGAGTCCGGCGACGTCGGCTCAAACCGCCAGCACCGCGAAAACTGCTTTCTCCAGCCCGCACTGGAAGCCCAGAGCTCTTTTTTGATGTCGTAGCAGATAACCGATCCCGGCCAGGTGAGCATCGTCGGAATGACAAGACCGACCCCTTTACCGCTACGGGTTGGCGCAAAACAGAACACATGTTCCGGGCCGTTGTGACGGAGCATATACTTGCCCTCCCGATCCATGATCCACTTCACTTCACCGAGCCCGTCGGCTTTCTGGTGGAATGCGGCGTCACTCGACTGTGCAAGCACCACACCGTGGTCGCCGCACAAGCCGGAATCAACCAGCTCTTTTTCCGTTGCCCACCGGGCGGTACCATAGGCTCCCCCGTCACCCCGTTTCTTCGAGCGCCGGATGGCAAGCATCACCATCACGGCAAACATGGAAAAGAAACTTCCGTAGGTTATCCAGCTCGCCTTGTCAAAAACCTTCGGTGCATAGGGTTCATAATGGTATGCCCAGAGGAACCATGCCCAGGGTTCATAGATCGGCACGCCATGAATCAGGAAGGCATAAGGGCCAAGCTGCGGCTGGTAGCCCAAGGCGTAGGCGACATACTGCGTCGCTGCCCATGTTCCAAGGAACATGAACGATATTCCGGTGGCCACATGCCCATAAAAAACATTGACGGTTCTCGATTTTGTCATCACTCATCTCCCGAGGTTTTTGGTGATTCCCCTGACCATCGTCCGGCCCATCTCATTGACCAGCTCCACCTGCCGGCCGATCATCTTTTCGAACTCTTTCTGCCAGGGTACCAGCGAAAACTCTTTCGACCGCTGGTTAAAGACCTGCGCATATTTTTTGCCACTGCCAGGCTCTCCCGCTTCGGTCAACAGCCCGGAAAGTTTCTCCCCCGGCTGCAAGGATTTCATGACGCCGCCATGCTCTTTTTTCAGACGGTCACCGAGATCCTGTCGCTCGATACCGTCGAGTATCTTGCCCCGTGCCGGATCCATCGAGTCGATGCCCAGCTCCTGCAAAAAAAGAATGCGGCGGCGGACAGCGTCACGCATCTCGGCACCAAATCCATGTTTGACCATGGAGAGATGCTCATCCTTTCCGGTGAAGCGGTCAACCCATGTTTTTCCCCGGTAAGTGACCTGCTCTTCTACCGGCATACGGCTCACGGGTTCGGCTTTCAGGCGCTCAATCGGACCAGCCTTATCCCGCTCCTGCAGTCGCTCGACAAGTGCTGGATCGACATTCCATGAGCCATTGGGCAGCAACTCAGCCATGCGATACCGTTGCAGCCGTTTGAGCCTTGTTTCATGGGCTTCAACGTACGCTTTCGCCGTCACTCTCCTTCCGTCTTCCAAGCTTACATATTGGCCTTTCAGTTCAACGAAGTGGCGTTCTTTGTCATAGACGCCGCCGTGGTTTTTTGCCTGTTCGGCGATCACGATATCAGCTTTTTTGAGCCAGGTCTCCGGCTCATTCTTCACCGAAATGATCTCTCCTTCGCGGAAGGTATCAATGTCGATATTCTTGGTAAGCGAGAGGTAATGAACCGATCCCGAAGGTTCTTCAACAATGAAATAGTACCGGTCATGCAGCTCGTTTTCGAGCCCTTTTTTTACCAGTCGCCCCTGGATCTCTTGGTGGGTATCATTGATGCGATATCGTTGCGGGTCGCCTCCGACTGAGCGGTGCAGCTCATGATGGATATCTTCCCGTAAACCTGCCGCATGGAGCTGCTCTTTCCACTCAGGGTGCAACGTCCAGCTTCTTGATCCGCTCTTTTCGGCAAGTCCGAACACCTCCAGTTTTTCGAGTCTCGCCATGATTCTTGCCTGTGAAAGCCTCCCGTTTTTTTCAAGGGCGTAACTGCCAACGTCAACCGTTCCATCAACTTCTTGTGCCGCAATGGTGCGGTCAAGGCTGGTGAATCTTCCTTTGCTGATATCGGCTATTTCGCGGCTTTTGTTGTCCAGTTCGCTTTTGAGTCCAAGCTCGTCGGTGACAATTTCCTGTGCCCGGAACCGCATGCCTTCGGAGATATATTTTGGCGGAATGGTGACCTGGTCACCGGCTTTGTCAATCCCTCGGACGACAATATGGACGTGTGGGTTATCGGTGTTGTAGTGGTTGACGGCGGCCCATTCGAGTTTGCGACCGAGATCTTTTTCAACCTGCTGCATCATCTTTTTGGTGAAGTCGGTGAGGTCTAGTTCATGGCCGTCTTCAGGTGAGACAATGAAGCGGAACTGGTTTTTTTCGTTCGCAATTGGACGGGTAAAATCGGTTTTGTCGAATGATTTTACCTGATCCTTGCTGTAGAGTTTACCGGCTGATCCATCTTTTTCGACGCCGTTGCGTTCGATGTATTTGATGTGCAGGAGCGCTGCGGTGCGGCCGGTTATGCTCATTTTGACGATCCGGCTTTTGATGACCACCCGCCGGGAAAACTGGGGGGATGGTTTGACGTGGGCAGCACTCCGGCTGTTCATGGTGCTCATTTTTTTGGGAAACTTGAGCCCGCGGAGACTGGGTACCCGATCCCATTTTGCATGGCCGCCGATCCTGGGATGAAGGGCCGGGATGTCGTCGTTTTTTTTCATGAATTATGGTAGTGTTAATGATATAACCTATTTTATATGAAGTATTTATATAAATATGAAGGTGATAGTACTATCTTCATAACACATGGTGTTAACCCTTTAAACGCAAGCGAAATAACGACTTGTAAAGGAGGTAGTTTGTGCGCTTTATCTTGCGCTATACTTTTACCTTCTTTCTTTGCTTCCCTGCTTTTAGAGTTGCTGTGAAATGTTGATGTGATGAGATGACGGTTCGTGTTCAATTCCTGTTCGACGCCTGCTCTTTTTGCCGCTGTGGGTGTCGAAAATAACTACCGATACTGACTGTTGTTTTTTGTTAGTTGAACAGCCAGAACGGTGTTACGGTACCGAGGATGGTTTCTTGTTTTATCGGCCCGAAGTATCGTGAATCAAAGCTGTTGTTTTTCCCTTTGACAGCGACGATGTAGCCTTCTTGCAGTATGCCGCAAAAGTGATATCTGGGCAGAACTCTCCCTTCTTTATCTTTCGAGAGGATCTTTCCGTAGTTCTCTCCGGCAACAATCAGTTTACCCGTATCGGTGCAGACATGGTCCCCTTTTACTGCGGCAAGATATTTCATCAGATAACCATCTTCGCGGAGATAGTGCCGTTCCTTGATCAGTTTTTTTGCATCTGCTGATGGAACGAAGGCAACAAGATCACCTTTGCTGCATGCACCATGATGCAGCAAATAAATCCCGTGTGGCAAACTGTCGGTGTAGTTGTACAGGAAGAGTTTCATTCCGGACAATTGCGTCACACCAATCAAGAAGATGAGGATCAGGACACCACCGATGAGTGGATAAAAACGCTTCAAGATGCCCAGCGTCTCAGGAGTTCTTTAAAATTTGCTGCCGGGACATCCCGCTCTTCAAGCAAGACATGTAACCGGAGAAAAAATCCTTCGCGCAACCCATTTACGTTGATGTTTTTTTTCTCCATCTCCGTCAAATAGTTCATCAACCGCTGCGTCCTTCCTTTGCTTCTCGTCTCAATAAGAAGATTTACGGACGGGTAGACACCGGGAATGGTTTCCGTTCCGTTTTTCGTGTCTGTTTGAAACAGAAAGGATCGCTGCCCACTTTGTTTGACGACAATGTAGACGACGATCTGGCCATCTTCAAAAAGAGCGATCTCGCCCTTGGTTCCTGCTTTTTTCCGCACTGCATTCCCAAGCCTGATATAGGCGTGATAGATCGCATCGTTCCGGAGTTGTACTGCTGTTTTCATCGGTGAACTCCCCCTGTTGGAATCATGGAAATAATCGTGATCGGCACATGAAACGAATCATTATCATCGGCACAGAACCTCTCATCATAATTGAAATACCTTATTATCATATTGTTACTGCACGCCCCACCGGTAACCGGTTGCAGCAAGCAAAAAAGTGTGCGCCAAGTGTGTCGGCCCCTTCCCTCACCCCTGGCTATTCGTTCGAGCTGGAGAGCTTAATCAGTATCCTGATGCGATGAAGATGAATCCTTGCTCTCCATCACGTTTCTAAATGCCGCAAAAGGAAGAATCATGGCGAGAATACCGCTTTTGAAAAACATTCTTGAGAGGAATTCGGTCAGACCAATCAAGAAAAAAAGAAGCATATACAAGCCCAATCCCGTGAGGAAAAAACTGGCGATGAACAGCACGGTAATCATCAGCACCCCGGCTATGACCGGTCCGATTTTGTCGAATTTATTCTGGACTATTATCATGGTTACGTTGCCGTTTTTATCCTCCATGAGAAAATGGTGATAACGGTCTCACCACTGCTGGTATCCGAATCTATGCTTGAATCAAGAGTAGTATGAGGACGAATGGGAGCGCTGGTTCTCTTGTTGCGACTACCACTGACGTGCCCGTCATCAACCTCTAAAATGACACGATGGCTTTACGCGGAATAAAGCCTTTTTGTTTGAAAAGTATGGGGTAAAGTGTGGATTTTGGTATCAACACCTGCAGGCCGGCTCACGAAAAATGGAGATGCTGCGTAAGAACATGAATCTGGTTACAAATCAAACCTAAGAATATTTTATTAATACGCAATCGAAAAAAAAGCGGTGCGCTTGAATATCGCATTGATAAAGCCGGTCATTTGCGCCAATAAATGACCGTTAGCGGCCATAGTCATAAAAAACAAGGGCGACGCACACAAAACCGCGATTATGTAAAAAAAGCCTCTCTGAGCACGCTTAAGGGCATAAAAAGAACTCCCACTCCCCTTTCATCTTTTTATCCAGCCTGTTTGTCTCCTGAATCTCAAGAGATTAATCAGCACCCACTGATACCTGGAAAGACCTCTTAAAGGTGGATTTTGGGTATTGTTTGAGCTTTCTGCGTGACAACATGTATTATCTATAATATTTTATATTAAAGAGTTATCTAATATGATGGTGTGACCAACTGCCCGTTGATAGTTTATTTGAAAACACATTGAATGCTCATAAAAAATCTCGTTATGGATCCTTCCATTCATTCGTTTGCACTGAAAAGGTCATAACGCCGATCAAGGGGGATATATGTATGCTTTATCCATAGGTTTCTAATAATCAGTTATTTATAATATTATCAATATGTTACATCAAAATTATGGGTGACCAACTGCCCGTTGATAACTCATAGTACAGAAAGCTCTGAGTAAGCATACCTCCAATATTAAAATCATGTAGTGATCAAATGTATAAACAGTTATAAGATATTTGCCTGTGACCAACTGCCCGTGGTTATCTGAATTGCAGGATGATATTTACAGAATCAAGCATGGAGAGTCCCCTGGTAGGTAAAAAATCATATAAATATCAATAATAAATAGAGATAATAAATATTTATCGGTGACCAACTGCCCGTGAATATCTTGATAAAAGAGGTGTTTTATTTACTGAAGGAACGAAATGATACTTTTGAGATGGAAGATGAGCTAATATGAAGGTATTTTTTTATGCGGTGACCAACTGCCCGTAAAAAACAGCAAGAGCATAAAACTATCTATTGATAGGTTTATTGACTTAAATATATAAAAATAATAATGTTAGCATGAATCATGGTGTGACCAACTGCCCGTGATTCATGCTTAAAAAATGCAATAATCCTGTGTTATTGATCAGTATATTTTGCTGGGATATCGAAATATCAGGCTTAAAACGAATGTATCCGTGATTATATCGAAAAATGTAAGAGCATAAACGGGTATTTTTTTCTTTTTCCCTATAAAAAATTTGTTGTTGAGATATAACTACAGGATTAACTATAGGTAGTATACTATAGGATTGTGTGACCAAGTGCCCGTGGTTTTTTACCGTTATTTGTGACCAACTGCACGTGAAAACATTGACCAAGTGCCCGTGGATAACTTGCGTTATCCACACTCAAATGTTGATAACTTTTCAGGTGACCAGGAACTGTCTTTTTCCTATTGGTGGAGGGCTGTTTTTCAGAGTCATACCTGTTCCATCGATGTCAAATTTAGCTTCCGGATATTGGGAATGTACCATCGTAAGAATGTCTCGGAAGGCCATTTTAAAATCAATAATGCGACCATAATTGTATCCGAACTGATCCTGAAGGGCAACCCAGGTGATGAATTGTGGTTTTGATGCAGTGACCCGGTGAAGGCGTTGTGCGAGCCAAGAATAGACATCCAATCCCATTGGAGAATGTGATAGAGCAGCCAGTGCTCTTTCGTCAAGCGGTACGGCATGTTTTACCAAACTGTTGTAGTAATCCTCGCTAAGTTGGATGGTAGAAGGCCACAGAACCTTCTGGTTATCGCCTTTTTCCAGCCAGAGGTCAAGGGCACGGACGATTTGGGTATTGACCTGTAAAGCATGGTTTCCTTCAATAAATCCAAGACGTATAGTCGATGCTGAAAGTCTTGAAAGATGGTCTTTTATGTCCCTGATGTCTCGTCCGTTTCCATTGACACCAAGTCTTTTTACAAAAGCAGTCAATGAAGACTCAACATCGATAATGGGAGATCCTGTTTTTAGGGCTTCACTGTTAAGATGGGTCAAAATAAGTCGAGACTTTGTCCCATATGGTAGTCCGATGTCAATGAACTCGTTCGTTGCAGGATTAAGAATTCTTCCCGCTTCAAGTGCGATGCGAGCTTTTCCTTGCTTTCTGTCCCAATGCCTGATATGGTTGCCAGGGTTTTTGTACGGAAGACTCACTTGGCATAGCACACTGTGCTGATAGGTGATACCATCAGGATCATTCATCACGATATCATGACTGGAGTCAATCAGCCTTCTTTTTATCACAGAAAGATCACTTTCAGGAAAAAGTGCTTCAGTTTCAGTCGTGATTTTAATCGCCTTTTTTTTCATAATCACTCAAGAGATACGGCCGGTTATCTTTTGTGTTCTATTTTGCACCGATCTTTTCACGAACCCATAGCGTTATAAGATCTCTCATTGTACTTCCCTCTTCGACTGCTTTAAGCTTCAGGGTTTTATGCAGGGATTCCGGAAGATCAAGCGTCAATCTTTTAAGCGGCCCTTCAGCATCAGTATAAGTTTCCTTTCCCTTGGCTACAAATGCATCGGCATCTGCTTTTTTTATTGGGTTTTTAAACCCTATAGTTTTAGTCATATTTCTTAAGGATTTCGTTGGTGAGTGTTTGAATTTCCACGGCGGCTTGGCTCAGCGGATCGACTTCAAAAATAGTCTTTCCGGTTGCTGCCGATTCAGCAAAAAGCACTCGCTGGCATACCTGCGCATCAAGTACAGGCAAATTGTATACCTGTAAGGCATCCTTTACCTCTCTCCCTATTGCTGTGTTTGTAATTTTGCGATTAATAACAAATACAGATTTGATGTTTTCTTTAAATACAGTAGCCTCATTGATAATCGCAACAATTTCTTTTGCCGCCCAGACATCATACGGTGATGGCTGGACCGGGATAACGACACAGTCAGAGGCCAGGATGGCGCTTCGTGCTAGTTCGGAAACACGCGGGGGCGCATCAATGATAATATGGTCATAGTTCTCTGTCATTTCGGGCAAATCCCGGTGAATGGTAGGACGATCCATTCCGATTACATGAAAAGGCGGTGTATCCTCTCTTACCGATGCCCAATCCCTCACACTTCCCTGCGGGTCTGAATCCACAATTAAAACACGAAGTCCGGTGAGTGCTAAAGCTGCGGCAACATTGATGGACAATGTTGTCTTGCCGACTCCCCCTTTTTGGTTCTGAAATGAAATGATCATAACTGTGTTTCTGTGGTTCTTTTTATCTGTGTATCTGTATTTGTGTAATTAAGAGCGATAATAGGTTGTCGTTTTGTGATGAACAGAAGCCATGATTCCTCACAAGGACAAAATGCCTTATCCTGCGCCTTCTTTGTATCTGTTAATCTGTATTCCTGTTTATCTTTATATATACATATCATTGCATCTGTATTCCTGTCCTCTTAAATTCCGATGCTGTTGTATAAAGTCGTCAGTAGTAGCTTCTTTGCCCGTATCCTGCTTGTTTCTTTGAATATGCTTTTCTGTGTATGCGTAAATGTGTTTTATCGCATAACAGTATTATAACAAATAATGAAATTAATTCACTAATCAGGTGCTTCTTTTTATAAGAAGACCTCAGTTTTTCGTATTCAGTTCCTGATCATCTGGTATTTATTGGTCGCTTCAGGAAGTGTCAGGAAAGGGGAGTCGTCATATTTTCGCTTGGAGCGGCATGGTTTGCTGGAGCACATAATTCTTTTCTGGTACAGTTACGGGTGCATTTGGGAGAGTGTGGTACTTGATAATCTGTTTTTGTAAGTATCTTTGTTTCTGTGTGCTTGTATATCTTTATAACTGTTTATAAGGATACCTGTATATCTTTATGATAACAGTACTCACAGAGCCTGTGAAAGATACCGCGGAAGCCGAACAAGCAGCGAAACGTGAAAAATATTCAAAGGCGAGCAGGTGAAAGGGGAGTCGCTTGAATGTGGGGAGTATTGCAACCATTGATTGGACAGGGTGAGAAGGGCTATTAAGGAACCGGAAAAAGCCCCGCTAAGGAGGCTGCCTGAAGAGTGTTTTTGCAACAGCATGCTGCATCATATCTTTGGTTGAGTAGGCTGCATGAATGAGCCCTACACGCTCTTCAATGCCTCGTTGACCCCGCTGCCGTGCGCAGATATCGCGCAATTGCGGAGCAAACCCTACACCAATAAGGCGGATGCTTTCCAGTATGCCGGTTGTCGCTTCCACGAGAAACAGGACGATGGCGTTCGATTCTGATTCAATCCACACCCGGCGGGTTTCATCATCATACTTTGAGATATCAAGGGAAATATCAAAACTGAACCCTTCTCCTAAATCCACGATCAGAAAAGGAATATCCCGTTTCTCAAAAAGGTATGCCGTTATTTTACCATTTTTAAAGAGTTTCCGCTCTCTTCTCGAAATCTTTTTCAATGATATCAGCACATTGAAAAACCCTTCAGTTGGCAGCCCGACATACATCTCTCTGCCAGTACAGTATTGTTCGATGGGAAAAAGTTTCCCTACCTGGTACGCATCCATAATTCTGACGGTTGTGTCCGGTACCGACCGGACTGATTAGGCATAAGGTAAAAAGGATTCCAAAAAAAATCGATACGTGCGCAAATCATCATTTGTAAGAAGGAGTTTTTCTTAACCATCTGATGGTAAATGCTGTCCGTTCTGCAACAAGTGTCGGCCATGTTTCCCCGCCCTCACCCTTCAAGGCAGAAGGCCCGGCTTGGCCGGGCCCGCCCCGATTTCTATCCGTTGATCAGGGATGCCTCCGAAAAGCTGAAATATCTCCCTTTGCTTCCGATAATGACATGATCCAATATTTTCACATCAAGAAGTATCCCGGCTTCAACCAGTCGCTGCGTAACCTGCTTGTCGGCTGAACTTGGCTCAACATCTCCTGACGGGTGGTTATGTGCCAGAATGAGGGCGTTTGCATTGGCCAGAAGCGCTCCCTTGAACACTTCCCGTGCATGCACCAGCGAAGCGTTCAGCGTTCCCTTGCTGATCATCTCCATACCGATAATCTCATTTTTCGTGTTCAGATAAAAAGAATGGAGTTCTTCCCCTGCTTTCTCATGCAGTCCTATAGCTTGCAGAAGATCACACACCATTTTTGCGCCATTGATTCGTTTGTGCTCGTAAAAGATTTCTGATTCCTTCACCAGCCGGATGCTGTATCGTGGAATTGAGACACCATTTTTTGTCTCGGTAAACAGCGGAAGAGAGCGGGACTGTTTCATGATGGTAAACGTTAAAGGTTGCCTGAATCTTCTCTTTCAAATCATTCCCCGGGGGGACAGAGGCTTCCCCGGGACAGGCAAACTTTTTGTGCAAGGGAGAAAAAGAGAGCTGCACAAACGCAGAGCGGAAGCGAACGACCCTTGCGCAAAAGAGGCAAACTGTCCTATCCTTGCCGGTACCCCATCGGGGTTGATCTCCTTTAAATCCGCGAAGCGGGTATGACAGCCTTTTTTGCCAGGTTGAGCCAGAAGCCCTTGCTATGAAAGGGCAGGGGAGTGCTCTATTGAGTCGCTTCCCGTTGCGTGAAGGTGTTCATGGCGGTACCACAGAAGAGAACGCAAGAACCATTGAGGGCGGAAGCTCATCCTGGCCTCTTTTTGGCCTTCAGGCTGGCGTCAATGGCCTGAGTGGCCAAAGGGTTTTTCGTTTTACTGCGGCAGGACGGGTACTCGCCGTCGTGCCGTTTGTCAGCAAGAAGCATGAACGGTACCCCGTCCTTGCTCTCTTAGCACTCTTCATCCGTGCTGGCATCTCTTTTTGCTCTTTTCGGCTTGCAAAAAACATGACAGGACGGGCTTGTCGCTGTGATTGCTGTGATAGCACAAGCCGTGGCGTGCTGGTTGCTTTTTTCCCCTTGCAAGCAGCATGACACAGCTTGTAGCGCTCTTCATGCGTCTTGTCGGTACTCCGATCATGGCGCTTTGTCATTGAGCCAGAGCAAGGATTTTTTGATAGCGGAGTCTACGTGCGTTTTTTGCGTAGCCGTAGCGGTCAAAAAACCTTTGCGGCGGCCATGGTTCTTTCCCTATTTTGCGTGATACTGTGCTGAAAATGAACCGTGGTGGAGCGGCATTGCATAGTGGCGCATCTCGGGCTGATATCATGGCGCCAATTGCGCAGAGCGGAGGTGACGGGGCATCTGGAGGCGCAGGGCGCAAGCTTGATTGCTATTTTTTAGGCCAGTATGGCGCTCATGTACCGATGTGCGCTATACTGACTGGCAGTTCAGCCCGTGAACTCGCCAAGAGCGAAGTCGGTACCCCGCTTTCGCGAGACGGCAGGGGATTTCAGTCGGGGTGTTCCGGCTTCTCTGATCGGGAGGGGAGTCGAACAGGATGTTTGTTGGGGGAATATTTTTTCTATCCGAACATCTTCATTCCCAGTACGGCGCAAAAGTTCTTCCGCTTTTAGCCGTGCCGGGAAAGATAAAGGGTGCCTGACGAGTGTGCTCAAGCGCTTGATTTGACCAATGCTTTTCATCATCCCTCTACAGAAAAAAGGGTAAGGATCCCGTGGAGCGCAGGCTGGTTTTGCCCTTACTCCACGGTACCTGTCAGTCAAGAGAACCCCCGGATTAACCGGGGTCATCGTTCTGGTAATGAAGGATATAATCGGCGGCCTTCTGAGCCCGTGAACTGACCTGAATGATGAGTTTCGGGTCGGCTTTCATTTTCTTGAGCCAGCCCTGGAGATAAGCTGCTGAGCTCGTGATGATTTTCTGCTCGATGCCAGCCACTCCGGAGAGGAACGAAGCGGTCATTTCAGCGAGGAGCTCTTCGTTGGAGTACTCATCGGAGCCGAATTTCCAGTTCTTAGTGATGCCCTCCCTGTTCAGGCGAGAGACGTGTCCTGTGCTATGCGCCAATTCATGGAAGGTGGTTTGGTAAAACTCGGCACATTCCGGAAAGCTATGCAGCGCTGGCACTCTCACCTCGTCCAGTGAGGGGATGAAGCAGGCCCTGTTTCCACCGTAGTTGATCACCGGCCGGTTCGGCATCTTCCGGATGATTGCCTCAGCCCGTTCAATCGGTGAGTTGTTTTCTCCGCCGGTTGAGGGGAGCTCAAGGCCTTCAACACCGTTTACGGGATAGACCTTGTAGTAGCGCATAAACGGGATCGCCTCGGTCTCACCGCTCTTCTGGTTTTCCCGCTCCAGCATCTTCCAGAAAACGACCGGAAGCCCTTTGCAGCGAATGGTGCCACCCAGCTCTTCAGCCTGTTTTCTGGTGACGAAATATTCGCATTCTGACATGGAGAGCAAGAAGAGGTTGATACCCCGGTAACCCTTTCGCGAGACAAGGTTCTTCGGCAATCCTCCGACCCAGGGCTGACGCCAGGGTACAACGCCCTTTTCAAGCTGGGCAATAATCTGAC
>Ga0007876_1000466_pt1 | contig 15525 bp, 17 predicted proteins | sample CryBogCBH24Aug09_FD_70958 | JGI IMG/M metagenome (GOLD analysis project Ga0007876, IMG submission 70958) | Freshwater microbial communities from Crystal Bog, Wisconsin, USA - CBH24Aug09 | ecosystem: Environmental > Aquatic > Freshwater > Lake | place: Crystal Bog, Wisconsin, USA | collected...
TAGAGCACCCAAAGGATCTAATGCTCCAATAGGGCCAGCAAAAGACTTTATTGACGAGCATTTTAAATCGTTTGATAAGTTTAAGGATAAATTCAAAGACGTTGCTATGAAAATTCAAGGTAGTGGTTGGGTCTATTTGTCCAAGAGTGGTGAAATTAAAACTATTAAAAATCACGAAATTAAGAAAGATATCGTAATTTTAATTGATTGGTGGGAACACTCTTTTAATATCGACTTCAGAGCCGATAAGGAAAAATATCTCGAAGGCCAGTGGAAAATTATGAACTGGGATCATATTAACGACAAAATGGAGGGCAAATAATTGTTAATTAATGGTCAATGACCAAGAAATATGTTATACTTTATATGGAGTAAAAAGTATGCCCAATAGCAATATAGAAGCAACTGTAACAGTTGAAGAATACGAAGAAGATAATGAATACGGCCCAGATGATTTTGGTTTTGTCCTAGGACCGGATGGGGACCTTAAATCTTTTATGATCCCTGAACACTTAATGGAAGATCCTCCAGAAGAAGTACTAATGATTTTAAGCATATTTGGGATCGATGATATCAACGATTTAGGCAATCGTACACTACATTAATTGGTTTGCGTTATAGGTAAATACTTTTAGGAAATTTTCTAAAAGTAAACTTACCATGACGCCAACTGTAATTCTTGCCAGTAGTACTGTAACAATCCCATCTAATGCATTATCAGTGTCTCCGTTAGACGGGAACATTGAATTAACTGCTAATATTGCAGTTAGAAGACCTGCCAACCCCGATGGACTGACTCTAAAAGATTACGCAGATAGGGTAATTGCTGGATCACACCCTCCCTTAGATCGCAACACTTTCAACGACCATTTTTCTTCCTTAGATGAAGAAATTGAGTTAGTAATAGCATTTGCACAAGAACATAATTTAACTATTGTTGATAGCCACGCACCAGGTGCATATGTCAAAGTATCTGGTATTGCTCATGATTTTAATCGAGCATTTGGCATAACACTTCAATCCGTAACCGATAGTGAAAGAAAATATGTAAGTTACAATGGATCAATTAATATTCCATTGGCACTAGAAAGTATAATTGAGCATGTTACAGGATTAGATCAATCTATTAAATTTAACAGGTTTTATACAACTCCTGGTAGACACATCAGCCCTAGTTATCCATACCCACAGGCTATTACACCTCTTCAGGCAGCGCAGGCATATAACATTCCCCCAAACTCAGGTGCAGGGCAAGTTATTGGTATAGTAGAATTAGGCGGGGGATACACACAATCTAATTTGGATCGTAGTTTTGGTCTAATAAACACTGTAGCGCCAACAATAATTCCAATATTAACAGATAGAACTGCCAGTAATAATCCTGCAGGTGGCGAAGGAACATACAACATTGAAGTTGTTGGCGACATTTATGTTGCAGGTGCGGCTGCTCCACAGGCAACTATCGCGGTTTATTTTGCCGACAATAACCTTGTTGATTCAATTACTTCTGCTACATTAAGCACAGCGACAATTACTCCAAATGTAATTAGTATCAGCTATGGGGCGCCTGAGGATCAAATAGGCAATTACCCTCAATTTTTAGAACCGCTATTTCAGGCGGCGGCGACATTAGGCATCACTGTAATTGCATCAAGTGGTGATAGTGGTGTATATGGCCCTGGCGGTACCAATCAATATGTTGTAACTTATCCAGCAAGTAGTCCTTATGTTTTATCAGTAGGCGGTACTGCATTACAACTTACCAGTGGTGGTGCAATAGGTTTTGAAACAGCGTGGAATGGAGTAACTGGCATAGGAGGTGCAAGTGGAGGAGGGATGAGCAAGTTGTTTGGTGTTCCAACTTGGCAAACTGGATTAACCTACACTCTTAATACTCCTAGCGGAACAGCAATACCATTAACAGGACGGGGTGTGCCTGATGTTTCCGCAAATGCTGATCCAAATACAGGTTATTCATATTATGTACAAAGTACTTCTTCTAATAATACGCTAGTAACTGTTGGTGGAACAAGTTTAGCGGCGCCTATGTGGGCAGGTGCTATTGCATCACTTAATTCTTTGTTTAAAACACCTTTAGGATTTGTAAATCCATTATTGTATCAAGATTTGGGAATATTGAATGATGTAACTGTTGGTAATAATAATATTCAATTTAACAATGATGGAGTTTATACAGGCGGATATGAAGCAACCGCAGGTTGGGACGCCGTTACTGGGTTAGGTACTCCCAATGTAATTGCAATGTACAACTACTTTGATGGTTCAACACTTGCTAATCTATCAATATCAACCGGAACATTATCACCTAGCTTTCTTCCAGGAACTACATTCTATAGAGCAAGTGTTGATTATGCAACCACATCAATGGCAGTAACGCCATTGGCTTTGGAACCTGGACAAACTATTAGTATAAATGGAGTTGTCACTTCATCCAATATTGCAACTGTTGTTGATTTAAATGTTGGTGTTAATGATATTAATGTAAGTGTAGAATCACTTAGCCAATTTAATACCACAACATATACAGTAGAAGTTACTCGGGCGCAATATGTATCAAACACATCAACACTGGCTAGTTTATTGCTATCTATTGGTACACTAGTTCCACCATTTTCAAGTACCATTACCTCATACTATGCAACTGTTAGCAATGCAATATCTGCAATTACAGTTACTCCGACAACTACTGACCATTTTGCCTATATACTTTATTTGAATGGAGTCAACTTAGGGTTTGATGTTACCATAGGTCCAATTATTTTAAATGTTGGTGACAATCCTTTATATTTTACTGTTGTTGCCCAAGACACTATAACCACAACTACCTATTATGTAGATGTAATCAGAGAACCAGCTGAAAATACGGGAGGTGGTGGTGGGGGCGGTGGTCATGGCCCAACTGCAAAGATCGCTTGGATAACAACTGCAACTAACTTAGGTACAGCCAATCCTAGTATCGGTTACACAGTCACTGCAACTGGTACTGATACAGTTTATAGTGTAATTTCTGGATCTTTACCAAATGGAATTTCATTAAACCCTTCAAGTGGTAATATTGGCGGCAATGCTGAATCATTTGTATATCCATATACCAGTACGTTTGTTGTAAGAGCATTTAGTGCTGGAATAAACTCTGTTGCAGATAAAACATTCACTATATCTGTCCCAGCTGATGTTCCGCCAACATGGAAATATTTTAATAATTTTCTTGTTCCAGGTTCAACTTGTACCATACAAGGTCCAAATAGTTATGGGCTGTTTATAGACAAAGATTTTATGAGTTATCAAATGACTGCATATCCACAATATGGAACTGTTTACACAGTAACTTATAGTGTAGTATCTGGATTTGATACACTACCTAATGGCCTAACATTAAACTCTGATGGCCTATTATCTGGAATAGTAAACACTGATACCATATTAAATCAAATTGACACATTTACATTCGATGTAGCAGCCAGTGACGGTTATCAATCAACCACACAAACATTTGCAATCAATGTTATAAATGCCAACTCATCCGCAAACACTTATACAACATTAGGTACTCCAATTTATCAATTACAAGCTCCGGAGTTTATTGGTGATTCAAATCTTGGATTATATAGAGACAACAGTATTCAATATATTCCAGTAACAGCATATGACCCATATCCATGGATGGGACCAGTAACTTATAACACTGGGACTATATTACCATTTGGTATGAGTTTAGATCCAAATTCTGGTATAATATCTGGATACATTCCAACGCAAACTAACTACCTAAGTAGTTATGACATGGTAATAACTGCTTCAAAGACCAGTAGTCCACCAGCATTTTTACTTGTTGGGTCACCGACATCAACATATCCATACAATCCTCCAACCACAGTCACATCTGTGGCCACATTTACTATGAGTGTTATTCGAAGTGATGAGGATATTATTACATGGGTCACCCAACCTAATTTAGGTTCAATAGATATTGGAGTTCCTAGCACACTATCATTACTAGCAACACATACCGAATATCAATATGCATTGTCATATAGTGAAGTTGCACCATCATTGCCGCCTGGACTAGTATTACAACCTAGTGGTAATATTACCGGTACACCAACTGCTTCTGGTATATATACCGCAACCATGGTTGCTTCTACAAATAGTTCAATTTATAGTATTTCAAATTGGAATGCCATTGTATCACAAGGACAATATAATTCAGCGGTTAGTTTACCGCAACAATTTACAATCAATGTCAAATCATTCCCTACAGAGTATACTAACATTTATTTGAAACCATTTTTATCACCTGCACAAAGAACAGCGTATCACAATTTTATAACCAGTGCCAGTATATTTGTTCCAGAACTAATATATCGTCCAGATGACAGTAATTTTGGAGTTCAAACTGATTTTAGATGTTATGTGGAATATGGAATTAGATCATTAAATTCAGCAACTGACTATGCTGGAATTATTCAAGATGTTGCACCTGGAGAATTATACTTTGGCCCAGTAAGCACAATAACTGCCGTTGATAGTACAAATACACCTATATATGATATGGTGTATGTACAAATATTAGATAGTACAACAGGTATACTGAATAAAATACAATCAAATGTAAATTCACAAAATTTCCCAATCAGTTTAGAGTTTTCACCAGCATGGCAAACTACATCTATAAATTCTGGAAATGGATTTATATATGGGGTTGTACTATGTTACACATTGCCTAATCAGGGACAAAAAGTTGTAAGTAGATTTAACAGATTAGCAGAAGGTGGAGGATTTACATTTAGCCAACTTAATTTTACAGTGGATCGACTGATATTTGATTATACACAATCAAACCCAGCATCTTCTTACTTGCTGTTCTAATTAGAAATATATGTTTCAATTTAATAAATACATTACAAATTTGAATAGGCCTAGTTAAATGAGCGTAACCCCAAAACTAACCCAACTACCACAGCTGACTAGCACCAACCCTGGCACCACTGAATTTATTGTTCAGGATAGCGGGGTTGATGCGTATATTACGTCACAACAAGCACTAGAATTAATTACTGATTCCATTCCAGCTGGTCCCACAGGAGCACAAGGTGTTCAAGGAGCGTTTGGTACCCAAGGCATTCAAGGTATCCAAGGACTGCAAGGAAATCAAGGAGTACAGGGTATTCAAGGTAAATTTGGTGTCCAGGGTAATCAAGGTATCCAAGGATTACAGGGAATTCAGGGCGTTCAAGGTAACCAAGGGGTACAAGGTAACTTAGGCTTACAAGGTAACTCTGCAAGTATGCAGGGTCCACAAGGTATCCAAGGGTTTGGCGGGGCACAAGGTAATGCAGGTAACCAAGGTGTTGTTGGTGCTGGTAGCCAAGGCATACAGGGTATTCAGGGTCTTCAAGGCACTGGAAATCAAGGTGTTCAAGGTATTAGCGCCAGTATGCAAGGCCCACAAGGTATTACAGGAAATCAGGGAACACAAGGTATCCAAGGTCAACAAGGTGTTCAAGGAACACAAGGTATACAGGGTGTTCAAGGCATCCAAGGTGTACAAGGTATTTTGGGAAGCCAAGGTACTGTTGGCGCACAAGGTAATCAAGGTGTAATTGGTTTCCAAGGTATTCAGGGTATTAACGGTATTCAAGGTAACTCTGCAAGTATGCAGGGTCCACAAGGTATTCAGGGCACTCAAGGAGCACAGGGTATCCAAGGAATTCAGGGCATCCAAGGCAATCAAGGTATACAAGGTGTTCAGGGTAATCTTGGTAATCAAGGTCTACAAGGTAACTCTGCAAGTATGCAAGGTCCACAGGGTGTACAAGGACAGCAGGGTGTTCAAGGTGTTCAGGGTGTTCAAGGTAACCAAGGTTCCAACGCAACAATGCAAGGTAACCAAGGACCGCAAGGTATACAGGGAATTCAAGGACTACAAGGATTCCAGGGATTACAGGGCGTTCAAGGTATCCAGGGTGTAGTTAACACCGGTAACCAAGGCATACAGGGTATAACTGGTAACCAAGGTTCCACAGGTAATCAAGGTTCCACAGGTGCAGGAACTCAAGGTCCAGCTGGTAGTACACAAGGTGCAACTGGTACACAAGGTCAAACTGGTATACAAGGTAACAATGGTGTTGGTAATCAAGGTATCCAAGGTATAACTGGTAATCAAGGACAAACTGGTATTCAAGGTAACAGCGCCAGTGCTCAAGGCCCACAAGGTATACAGGGTAATGCATCAACTGTACAAGGTATTACAGGCGCACAAGGTAATCAAGGTACACAAGGCTTACAAGGCAATCAAGGTCCACAAGGCATCCAAGGTAATCAAGGTACACAAGGTCAAACTGGTGGTCAGGGTACACAAGGAAGTCAAGGCACTCAAGCAAGCCAAGGTGTTCAAGGTGCAACTGGAACAGGTAATCAAGGTACAACAGGATTTGGTTCTCAAGGTACACAGGGCTTACAAGGTAATCAAGGACAAACTGGTACAGTTACTACTGGTAACCAAGGTACACAAGGTAATGTTGGACAACAAGGTACAACTGGAACAGGTGCTCAAGGTGCTCAAGGTAATGTTGGTCCAGGCGGTATTGGAAGTTCAAGTTCAGGCAGACTAGCATATTACAGCGGCTCCACAACACTTGCTGGTGATAGTGCTAGTACTGACGGCAGTGGTAACTTACAATGTACCACATTGTATGCTAGTGGTAACATTACAGCGTACTCTGATGAACGATTAAAATCTAATGTTGAAACTATTGGCAATGCTTTAGATAAAGTAATGGCAATACGTGGTGTAACATTTAATCGTGTTCAACAAGGTACAGTTGGCACTTTTGATAGCAGAAGATACATGGGTGTTATTGCTCAAGAAATTCAAAAGGTTATTCCAGAAGTTATCTTCCAACGCAATCCACCAGATGGATTGTTGAGCGTAGACTATGGTAACATTGTTGGCTTGTTAATCGAAGCTATCAAAGAATTGAAAGACCAAGTAGACGCACTCAAGAATTAATGATCGTGTAAAAATTAACCTTAAATAGTTTGTCTAAATTGTTTAAGGTTAACCCACGTGATATCAAAAATAAAGAAATTCGGTCTAGTTAAAGCCGCCATAGATGCAGGCGGAAGCATCCATCCATTAATAATTCCCTCAGAGCTAACCAACGGAACAGGGTTAATGAATCCATCAATTTTTATTGACGGTGACAGAATCCTATGTAATGTACGTCATGTAAACTATACGCTGTATCATTCAGAAGTAAAAAAGTTCCAACATCGTTATGGTCCTTTACAATATATTCATCCTGAGAATGATATTAAGTTACGCACATGGAATTATTTGTGTGAACTTAATCCAGATCTAAGTATCAAAACAACTAACAAAGTAGATACATCACTGTTGGATGTTGATCCAATTTGGGAATTCGTAGGGTTAGAAGATGCTAGATTATTCCGCTGGAATGGAAAATTATATCACTGTGGTGTCCGTAGAGATACTACAACTAACGGACAAGGACGCATGGAGTTATCTGAATTAGAAATGACTCCAACGTCTGTTCGAGAAATCAAACGCACACGAATTCCTGCTCCAGGTAAGAATGATACTTATTGTGAAAAGAATTGGATGCCAGTCATCGATCAACCTTACACTTATGTAAAATGGTGTAATCCCACTGAAGTTGTAAAATTTGATATTAACACAGGAGTTACAACTACTACACATTTAGATGAATCTACATATGTTCCCGGAGTTGCTGACTTTAGAGGAAGTAGCCAAGTAATTCCCTATGGCGACTATTACATTGCATTGATACACGATGTCGATTTAGCAAAGTCTCCTGCTGGTGAAAAAGATGGTACATACTTGCATAGATTTTTAATCTGGGATAAGAACTGGAATTTATTAAAATTTACAGATACATTTACCTTCATGAAAGCTGATATTGAATTCTGCTGTGGAGCGGCATTTTATAACGGTGATTTATTGTTGTCATTTGGATTCCAGGATAATGCGGCTTTTGTTGTTCGTTTACCAAGCACAATACTAAAAGAATTGTTGGGCGTATAATATGCAACATTTAGAATATTTCATACAGCATACAGAAGATGCTGATGCTAATTTTAATTTAGGTCTGGAATATCATTTAATGGGGCAGACAGCCAGCGCCGCATCATACTATTTGCGGGCCGCAGAACGAACAGACGACAAGTTGCTACAATATGAATCATTGTTGAGACTGGCATTATGCTATGAAGTGCAGGGCCTACGTCACACTACTGTGGAAGCAATTTTACAAAAAGCAATTGTGTTATTGCCAAAAAGACCTGAAGCATATTTCCTACTTTCCAGAGCTTATGAGAGTAAAAAAGAGTGGGGCGACTGTTATACCTATGCTTGTTTGGGTTTAAAATTTTGTGACTTTACACTGGCTCCTTTAAAAACTAATGTAGAATATCCCGGGGATTATGCTTTATATTTCCAAAAGGGTGTTGCCGCTTGGTGGGTAGGTGATGTTGAAGAAGCCAAGGAAATTATGGCTGATTTAAAATTCAGTTATAAAATGTCCCCAATGTTTGCCAACGCTGTTGAAAATAATTTGGCCAGCATTGGGTATCCCATGTTTCAAACATCGCCTTATCGTAGAGATATGGCTGACAGCATTAGATTTAAATTCAATAACATTGATTTGATTGGAAGAAACTATTCACAATCTTATCAAGATATATTTGTGTTGGCCATGCTAAATGGCAAGAAGAATGGAACTTATTTAGAAATCGGCAGTGCAGAACCTTTTAAAGGTAACAACACCGCATTGTTAGAAACAGTGTTTGGCTGGCAAGGTGTCAGTATTGATATTAATCCAAAGTGTGTTGATGAGTTTAAGGAAGCCCGTAAAAATGCTGTTGTTCTTGCAGATGCTACTCAAGTTGATTATGTAAGTTTTATTAAAAATCAAAACTTAACATCTATTGACTTTTTACAAGTAGACTGCGATCCCCCAACTCAAACATTTAACATCTTACAAATGATGCCGTTTGATCAATGTAAATTTGCTACCATTTTGTTTGAGCATGACTACTATGCAGATCCAACAGTTAGGGATCAATCTAGACAATTTTTAAAGTCTAAAGGATATGTTCTTGTAGCAGGTGACGTCGGCTACGATAAAATACATAGTTATGAAGACTGGTGGGCTCACCCAGACCTAATAGATCCAGCAATATTATCCCAAATGACAGATACTGGCAACGGAATCAAATACGCCAAAAGTTATATGTTTCCCAATTATAAATAAGAGTAACGGAGATAATACATGAGCACTGGCGCAACGACTTACATCGGAAATATTGACCCACTATATCCAAGACCTGGTCAGGATAATAACAGTCAAGGATTCCGTAACAATTTCAACAATATTCAAGTAGCATTGCAAAACTTGGATACCTATATGAATAGTTTGGCTGCAACCACGCTGAATGTTGACGCACCATATGTTACTGCAACACAGATATTAACTACGTTAGGTTCTTTAAACATTGGCGATCAAACATCGATAGATATTGATTTTTATAATCATAACCTAGTTGTTAAGGGAAGAGACAAGAAAAATACTCTAGCGGCAGGATCAATTGCATTTTTTCCATCTACAGTTAATTTAACTATTAATGGATACGGGCCAAACTACTCCTATTTCCAAACTCTTAATACTACAACACATGTATTGGAAGGAGCAACATTTACTCCAATCAATTCAACCAATACTGCGACTTACACAGTCAGTAAAGTTGATGGATACAACATTTATTTTAATCCTAATCAAGATTTGCAAAGTGCAGGTGTTGCAGTAACTAATCCAACATTTGGTGACTTCACTGTCATTAACGCCAGTACTGTTTCTAATTTAATCAGTCAAACACTTAATGGGCCAACTGTGTCTTTTAGTGGTAACACCGTATCAGATTTACCTACCAACGGCACTGTAGTAATTACTGGTCAAGGTGGATTAGGTGTCGGCGGCAATGTTAATATTGGTGGAAGTTTAGGAGTTGTTGGAGACCTAACACTTGAAGGAAGTTTAGTTACTACTTCTACAAATAATGTGTTCAATGGATTAACAGTTAATGGACAATTAATATTGGCAGATGCCAATGGTGACTACATTCCAACAGTGTCGTTGTCAACATCATCTTTTGCAAATTCATTTGCTCCTGGACTATTTTCCGGGGCATCTGGTGGGTATCAAAAATTACCTGGAGGGTTGATAATGCAATGGGGGTTTACTAGCCCATCTCCAACTTCTGGAATATTTACATATGATTTTCCTATTCCATTTCCTACTACTTGTATGATGATTTTAAGTCAAACTGGTATTGCATTGAATGTTGGCAGTGATAGGCAAACAAACGGTACTCAAGTAATTAATAATACTCAATTCTCAATTTCTCAAGATTATGGAGACACTGGCGCATCTGCTAGTCAACAATATTGGTTTGCAATAGGATATTAATGTTTAACCCTTTACTGCCCGATCTTTCAAAGATGAAAGATCAAGATTTAGATAATAAAATTTTTGAACTTACAAAAAAATACTATACCGCATTACGGTTAGGTAATGGCGGTGTAGCACAACAAATCATATTAAATTTAGATGCATTTAAAATGGAACAACAACAACGACAGGCAAATGCTACAAAAGCCGTTGCAAGAAAAAATCAAGATAGTGGATTGGATGATTTAATTAATGTCGACTAATTTAGAACATTATGTATGGCCCACAAGTTTTGCCTGCACCTTAGTTACCGATAAAATTATACTGCCAAACTCTTATACACTTACAGTTGGTATAGATCCAGTTGATCCTGCCAACCTGTCATTAGGGTTTAAAAAATTAAAAACATTTATAGATACATTTTTACATAATAGTATATTTGTACATAGTGAAAATCCAGTATTGGCATTACTTGATGGATTAGAAACTAATTTGGTTAAATTCCCAACAGACCCATATGACCATTTTGTAGGATGTGTTTTATTTAGAAAATTTCAATCAATAACACACAAATATTTTGATATTGAGTTTATTACTATTGACAGCGCCATAGGAAACAATATACAATACTGTATAAGAGATCCGGAAGAAACTGGAATTGAATTATCAGGCGAACAATGGTGGAATCAAGACAATATAGATACAGGATTGGGATTACAAATATCCTGGATGGATTTAGATCTACAAGACGGCCCGAAATTCGAACCTCGAATTGTCAAGGGCGGCCGCAGTGAAAACCAATAGTTACGGTGAAATAGAACTTTCAGAAATAGAAGCGTTTAACGCATTGTACACAGGGAAGTTAGTATCTTTAGAAAATGTGTACATTGATTTTGTTGATCGATTCAATCAAGCCCGTAGAACAAATGCGGATCGTTTTCCAGATTTAAAATCTTTACCCATTCCTGGTCCAGCAGACAGCATCGAGCTGTTCGATGAATCTAATCAATGCGATTGGTTCATGCCCAATGACTATTGCCCAAATTTATTGGAAATGCTGTACAGTATGTGTACTACCACTGAACAAACCAACCGGGTAAATCAAGAATTAGATTTGTTCATTCAACATGGTATGTTGGATGTGTTGTTCTATTGTAAATATCTTGTAGATACTATGAAAGAAAACAACATAGTATGGGGAGTTGGGCGAGGAAGCTGTGTAGCATCATATGTATTATATTTGATAGGCATACACAAAATTGACAGTATTAAATATGGACTCGATATAAATGAGTTCTTAAAATAAGGAGAAATAAAATGGCTGTACATAGATCAATGCAAGGGAAGTTAGTGGACATGGGCAAATTGGCTCAAGCAAACGAATTGACTCCCGCAGTAAGTAATGAAAAAGTTAATGCTCGTGGAGACAAATTAGGCCCAGGTGGCAAAATTATTCAACGCAGAGAAGATACAATGGCATCATATTACGAAAATACCACTAAGGTAAAAACCGTAAAGCCAACAGTAACTCAACCAGTTGTTGAAGAACACAATTCTGCACCAGATGTTTTACCACCATCTAAAGCACCTGTAAGCAAGAAAGGCGAATAAAATGAAAGTTAAAGGCACACTAAAACCATTAGGTGATGGCGTATTGCTATGTGATATGGAATTTGGCGAAGAAAAAACCAAAAGTGGAATTATTTTAAAAAGCGATGACGGTAAGGTAGAAGGCATCAAACCACGATGGGGTCGTGTTTATGCTGTTGGTCCAGACCAAACAGAAGTCAAAGTTGGTGACTGGGTACTAATGGAACATGGTCGTTGGAGTCGTGCCGCTGAACTTGAAAATGAAGATGGCACAATTACCAAAATTCAAAAAGCCGATACAAAAGCAATGATGGCAATTTCCGATGAAAAACCCAGCGATGTATATCGAGCCCAAGGTGTATAATGGGGTTTAAGTACTCTTACGATATTACCAAAGCCATTCGTGAAGTACACGGGGCAACAAGAGATGCCAGTAATTCATTAAATGATGGATTTATTGCATGGGGTGCAAAACAGGATCTCTATAGATTAAAATGGATCGTAGACGATGCATTACGCCGTTGTGGCACATTTGCTCCTGAAGCAGAATGGGTCAAAGAACAAGAACAAGAACGAGTAATAAAAATATTAAAAAATGATATTTAATAAAGTAAAATCCCTTAAAGCAGATGGTAAAAAGATTGGTATTGTTTTTAGCCAATTTGATTTGCTACATGCTGGCCATATTGCCATGTTGGCTGAAGTTAAAAACCATTGTGATTATTTGATTGCTGGATTACAAACAGATGCGGCAATTGATCGTCCGGATACTAAAAATCCGCCTGTCCAAAGTATTGTAGAACGGCAAATACAATTGGCCGCAGTTAGATATGTGGACGAAATAGTTGTATATCAGACCGAAAAAGACCTCGAAGATATCTTGCTCACATTGCCTATTGATGTTAGAATATTAGGTATAGAATATAAAGATAAGGAATTTACTGGAAAACAAATCTGTCACCAAAGAGGTATAGAAATTGTTTACAACGGTAGAGACCATAGTTTTTCATCAAGTAGTTTACGCAAACGTGTAGCAGAAGCAGAAAGGACAAAGAAATGAACTGGTTAAAAAGAAAAATACGAAATTGGGTTAATGATTATGAAAACGAAGCAAAAGCATCAAGAGCAACTTTAGTTACTGCTGATTCAGAAAGCCTTAGTTCCGAACCCTTGCGTCTAAGCATTTATCGTGCTAACGGTGGAACTATTGTTGAAACTCGTGTTTATGATCGCCAAAAAGATCGTAGTCAAAATCAATTGCATATTGTTAATAATGATCAAGATCTAGGTGAGGCTTTGAGTAAAATCATTACCATGGAGGCGTTACGTGGATAAATGCAAAACCTGTGGCAAAGAATATAGTGCAGACTGCGACTATAATCAAGGTCGTTGCCCCAATCATCCTCCACTAATTAATATTCAACCTAAGGATACTAGCCGAGGACATTTTTATGTCAGTCTTGTAAAGAGTATATTACGTATTGGAGCAGGAAGCGCACTAATAATGGACCATATTTGGTGGGCAGGCTTTTTGTTAATTTTTGCAGAATTTTTAGGCATTTTAGAGGAGTTGGTATGAAAGAATTATGGGTAGAAAAGTATCGTCCAACAACTATTGAAGAATACGTTTTTAAAGATGAGGCACAAAAACGTCAAGTTAAAACTTGGATCAAAGAAGGTAGTATTCCGCATTTGCTATTCAGTGGCAGTGCAGGTATTGGTAAGACTACATTAGCCAAAGTATTGTTGAATGAACTAGGTATTGAAGATTTTGATATTTTAGAAATCAATGCATCACGTGAAAATAACGTAGATACAGTTCGTGACAAAATTACAAACTTTGTGCAAATGATTCCGTTTGGCCCATTTAAGGTTGTATTGTTGGATGAGGCTGATTATTTGTCTTTGAACGCACAGGCAATTTTGCGTGGATTGATGGAAACGTATGCCAGTTCATCAAGGTTTATTTTAACTTGTAATTATCCTAACAAAGTTATTCCAGCATTGCACAGTCGTTGTCAAGGCTTCCATGTTGAAAAAACTGACCAAGCAGAATTTACAATCCGTATTGTTACAATTTTAGATAAAGAAAATATCAAATTTGATATCGACACAGTAGATACGTATGTAAAATTAAGTTATCCAGACTTGCGTAAGTGTATCAATCTTGTACAGCAAAATATCAATGACGGAGTACTATCAAGCCCTACATCAGGCGGCGGTGATAGCAGTGATTATAAAATTCAAATGATTGAATTGTTTAAAGCTGGTGATATCCAAGGTGCAAGAAAACTATTGTGCGGCCGCATACGCACAGAAGAAATTGAAGAAGTTTATACATGGATGTATCAAAATATTGATTTGTTTGGTGCTACAGAAGACAAGCGTGATTCGGCAGTATTGATTATTAAACAAGGACTAGTGGAGCATACGCTAGTTGCAGATGCCGAAATTAACCTAGCCGCTGTGTTAATTAAATTAGCAAGAAATTTTAATAAATCTTAAAAATAAACCGCGTAGTCGATGCAGGTCGAAAACTACGCGGTGCTCTTGTTTGGTTAAGAGAGTGTGTTAGTCGATATCTGTATCCTTATATAGTTTTAAAATTTCTCGTACTACAGGGTGACGCTCAACGTGTTGTTGTTCAAACCTTGCCATAGCAATCATACGATACTCACCTCCTTGGCCGTATAAATTACAAAATTCTAGCAATCCGTTTTCTCTTGGGCGGTCAGCCTGGTTTAAGTCTCCAGTTACTACCATACGGCTATTGTCGCCGATGCGTGTAAGTAACATTTTCATTTGACTAGGTGTGGCGTTTTGCATTTCGTCTGCGATAACAAGCGCATTTTTAAAAGTTCTACCTCGCATGTAGGCTAAGGGACTTATTTCAATAACGCCATCTTCTAGCATTTCTGCTATTTCTTTTGGATGGTAATAATCCTCAAACACATCCATAATGGGACGAGTCCAAGGCTCCATCTTTTGATTTAAGGTTCCCGGTAGGAAACCATGCTCCTCATCTACACTTACAGCTGGCCTGGTTATAATGATTTTACTAATCATCCCCTCCTTTAACTGTTTAATAGCCATCTGTACACCCAACATTGTTTTACCCGTGCCTGCTGGCCCGATAGCAAATACAATGAATTTTTTGGGATTTTTCAGCAGTTCTAGATATTGCTCTTGCGCTAGGTTGCGTGGAACAATCGTTACCTGCTTATTTCTTTTCAAATAAGGCTTGATTTGAATCAAGTTATTTGTGTCAGGGTTAAAACGTGGGTCACGTTGTACCTGCTCTTTATCGTTACGTCTTCTTGCTCTGGACAAATTCTGCCTCCGTAAATTGAAGATCGACCTGCATAGATATTTACATCAGATTAAAAAAACATGCCCAAAAAGGGCATTTATAAATACTTTCATG
>Ga0007876_1000485_pt1 | contig 15201 bp, 13 predicted proteins | sample CryBogCBH24Aug09_FD_70958 | JGI IMG/M metagenome (GOLD analysis project Ga0007876, IMG submission 70958) | Freshwater microbial communities from Crystal Bog, Wisconsin, USA - CBH24Aug09 | ecosystem: Environmental > Aquatic > Freshwater > Lake | place: Crystal Bog, Wisconsin, USA | collected...
TTTCCAAAGAAATTACATTTTTTTTTGTATTGGGTGAATCCAAATCAAGATCATAGTGATGATCAAGAAACTTCGCTTCTGAAGTATCTAGAATCTACCAACGTCTACTACCTTTACCAACATTCCTTGTCCTTGTGAGACTACGAGATCGGGATCGGGAGTAGTCTTGTCTTTGGTGTCGGAAAAAATTTTTATGGCGGATAAACTGTTGATATCTGCCGTACCTAATTCCGACAGGAGTCTGACTACGTCCACGGGCGCGGCCACGAGTGCGGCCACGAGGGGTTTCATAGTCATCTTCATTTGCACCAGAAAGAAAATTTTCTTTTTCAACTCTGGCTTTTGCTCTTAGGTCTTTTCTTTCTGCACTGGTTTCGTCTTTCCATTTTACCCACTGCTCAATTTCATAATCAACATTTTCACCATTCTTTGCTCGGGTATGCAAATTCTGTACATAAGCATTGTCTTTTTGCAGCTGTTTATCTTCGACTGTTGTTAAACAGCCAGCCCAAGGATAAACAGTTTGCTTAATTAAACAACCAATATGATAATATTGGTTACGTTTGGATTGAACCAGGTTAGAGAAGGCATTGGTGTTTGGTTGGCGGATCACTACATTGCATAGAAATAGTCGGGTATCTTGTGCCATCTCTAGATTCATTGTACAACCTTCCGGCATAGCATAAGCACAAATTGGTACACGGGTACCTTCCTCGCCACAATACCTACAGGTATCCATTACTTCGTCCTGTTCTGTCAATTCGCTGTTCACACGTTCGCTGTTCGCACGTTCGCTGTTCATACGGTCCATGTTCTGTTGTGTTATTTTAAATGTAAAATAACTGGTACTAATTATTTTATTTATGGAACATATAATATATTCATATTTCAATTTTTATTATAATTATCAAATTATATAATTATATCATATATTAGCCTATTTATTTAATAAAATATTATTTATAATATTATTTTATTAAATAATAAAATTTAAATTACTTTAAAAAATTAAATTATATAATTTATAATGAATACTCATAACCCAACTGAAAATTATTGCAAAATTTATAATAATGAAGAAAAAAAATATAATAATATTATAATACCCCTCCCTAAAAAAAATTATTTTTATATTTATGATAAAAAAGAAAAATTTATTGAAGTTAAATTTTTATCCCAATCAGAAATTGCCGCTGATTGGGAACAAAAACTTCCAAAATATAGAAATAAACATTTAATTCAAACTATTACAATTCCAATATCTTATTTACCTAGTAAATATTGGCATTTATTAAAAAAACATAATACAAATATCCATAAAATTATTAATAATGGTTTATTAAAATATTCAATTATAGAAACAACACAAGATAATATATTATTTGATTTATATAATGAATTATCAAAATATAATTATAGTACTACTATAATTGAATCTTATATTAATCTATTAGATAGCCAACACTTAAAAAGTTGGTTAGTAATTAAAGCAAAATATTTATTATCTTTATATTGATTATTGTAATATATTTAAATTAAATAATAAATTAACTATTTATAAATGACAAATTATAATATGTACATAAATTAATAATTTTAAATAATCAATATATATTTATATATTACTATACTATACACTTTTTAATATAATATTTGGTAATATTATATTATTAGTTGATGTTATTGTTAATATATATGTATTTTGTATATTATTAAATAATTCATATATAACATCATATAATAATTTATTTATATTATCAGGGATAAAATCTGCATAAATTATAGCATTATTAATACTTATTATTGTTATATTAATATTAAATATCTTATTATATTTAATGATAAATTCTTGAATTGTTAAATTATCTTTTTCTATAAATTTTTCCCAAGAATTAAATTTTAATTCCCCTATTTCTAATTCTGGCGGATCTCTAGGGGTAACACTTATAAAAGTATTTACTGCTAAATTTATAAATGTTGATTTAAATTTATCAATAGTATTATAACATAAATATTTAATCATTTCATTACTGATTAATCCACTTACTAATGCTGTTGTAGTGGCTATTGCTGGAATTATTTTACTTATTATTCCTTTTGTTGTATATAAATCTACTGGTATTATAGAATAATTTAATGCTCTAATATTTGATGCTAACATAATCCATTTAATATGATATTCTATATCTTTATTAAATATTTGGGGTATAGCACATTTTATTTTTGTATTATCATTAATATTTTCATTCATTATAGTATTAATTGGTTCATTTATTAATTTATATTCATTTAATATATTTATAATATCTTCTTTATTATAAATACATATTATATTAACACAATTACATAATAATAATGTTGTTATTAGTATAAATTCTATATGTTGATCATTGTTTATATTTATAAATATTGGAATAGGACATCTTTTTCCTCCTGACCAAAATAAAGTATTATCAATATTTACTAAATCTTTAGGATATTTATTTAATAATTTTATTATTTCAATATTAAAAAATTCATTAAACATATTAATAGCCCAATATACACAAGATAAACAATCTATAATATTATATTTTGTAGTAAATAACCATACATCATATAATATTTCATTATTTATTATAGATTTATTTTCGATCCATTTATTAAAATTTAATGGTCCATTTTTAAAAAATTCAAAGTTATCCATTGCCCAATATATAGTATGGTAAATTTCATTTGGAAAATGTTTAATTGTACATACAGGAAATGATTTGTCATTAATTGGATCATTTGTATTCGAATATGTTTCTGTAATAAATGGTATTATTGGTTGAGTATTTCCTTTTAAGCCCATTGTTCCAGATTCAAATAAAGGGATATTATTATTAAAACATTGCAAATCCATATATTTTCTTGCTGTTATATTATCTAGAGCATTAAATACACCTGTTAAATTTTTATTCTGTAATATATTATCTATAAAATTTTGATTATCATCGCCTACTTTTTCATAAAAATAATTAATTTCTAAATTAGGTTTCATTTGTTTAATCATATAAGAAGCTATTTTACTTTTATGTTCTCCAATGGTATTTTCATGAAATAAAAATTGTCTTGATAAATTAGATTTTTCTATAATATCATAATCTGTTATTAATATTTTTTTTACATTTAAAAATGCTAAATTTTTTAATAATTCACATCCTATAGCTCCAGCTCCAACAATTAAAAATTCTGTATTTATAATTTTATCAGTTATTAATTGAATATTTAAATTATTATCATGCCATACAAACCATTGATTTATTGGTAAATATTTATTACTTATTAGTTTAATTATTTCTGATGCAACAATTGAACCCATAATACTATTAACTGTTATAATTTCAATATCTGAATGTATATAATTTTTTATAAGATCTATATCTTCTATTTGTACTGTATCTATATTCGATAATTCATGCTCATAACTATTATGATTAATATATATAGGTTTATCTATATATTCTGCTGTCCCATTTATAAAGACAAAATTATTATATTCTAGATTGTTTAATTTAAATTTATATTTATTTATAACTTCAATAGTATACTGCATATTTAAATTATTTATATTTTCTCCTTGTAAATTTGTTAATAATATTGTATCTCCTGTTTGAAATTCATGACCATTTGTTGTTATAAGTCCTGTATTATCTAAGGATAATATTTGTACAGGCTCATATACTTCTCCAGTTATATTTGTTACAAGATGATTATTACCAGCATCCACAAATATTATACCTTTATTATTTGAACTATGTAAACTTATAAATTTAGTTTCAGATAATTTATAAAAATTATTTATTTCTATTAGTTCATCTTTATCTTTATTTATACATATTATTATATCTGTATAGTCTATATCATATATAGAATTTACACATATAATTGTAATATTAGGATTTAATTTTTCTAATTGTTTTTTTAATATATTATGACAATAAGATCCAATGTCATCTGTAGAATAATAATAACCTGTTATTAAATCTTCAGATGTAATAATATTATTATCTATTAAATATATTGTTTTAATTCCACATAATACTATATTTTTTAAAATTTCTGTTCCTAATCCTTTTTTTAGTCCATATATTGCAATAATACTATTATTTATTTTAATTGTACTGTTCAATCCAATTGTTCTAATTTGTCTATCATACATCTCATAAAGATCCAGATCCATTTTTATAATATTATTAAATTATATTTAAAATTATTAAAAGTTCAATTTTTATATATTATTTAAATGTTACTTTTAGATAATTGATTAATATTTATTTTTTCTATAATTGCTTATAATTATAATAAAAATTGAAATAATTAATATTATAATAATACATTAATAATTAAGTAAATTATCCATTCATTCAATTGAATTATGGAAGATTTACAAAGAAAACATAATACAGAAATTTTAAAATTAAAAAATATTATAATAGAACAAGGACATGCATTAGAAAATTATGAACAATTATTACAAACAAATAAACAAGAACTAAATTTTACAATTAATCAATCTAAAAAAGATATTGAACATTATATAGAAGAATTATATATATGTAAAGAACAATCTCAAAAACTTATTACAGAATTAGATTTTTTGAATAAAAAAAATAAAGAAAATATTGAATATTTTGAACATGAATTATCTTATTATAAAACACAAGGTGAACATAATAAAAACACTATTATGGAATTAGATTTGTTAAATAAACAAAATACAGAAAATATTGAATATTATGATCATGAATTAAATAATTATAAAAAACAAAATGAACATAATAAACAAACTATTATGGAATTAGATTTATTAAATAAACAAAATACAGAAAATATTGAATATTATGATCATGAATTAAATAATTATAAAAAACAAAATGAACATAATAAAAAAACTATTATAGAATTAAATTTTTTAAATAAAAAATATAAAAAAGATATTGAATATTATAAACATGAATTAGATAATTATGAATTTAAATGGAAACAATATCTACAAAAACAAACTAAAAAATATGAAGAACAAATTAACAAATATAAAAAACATATTACAAAATTAAATATTTCCAATAAACAATATAAATCTGATATATTTAAATTAAAACAAGAACAATTAAATCATTTAGATTTAATTAAAAATAATAAAGAAATTATTAATAATAAAGAAACTATTATTAATAATTTAAAAAAAGAATCTGAACAAAATTCAGATTATATAGATAATCAAAAATCAAAGCAAATAATTACAGTTCCTGATACATCAGAAATTTATCTTATTAATCCAAAAGTTAAATATTCACCAAATATATATCCTTCATATTTTATGTATTCGCAACAATCAAGAAATTATACTCCTACAAATGCAAATCCAACTGGAAAAAGACATCCATTAGATGGTTTAAAATTTATATAAATTTAATTAAAAATTAATGGTCCTATTTGTAATGTTCCATATGTAACCCATATATTTTCAGATGGTAATATTTTTTGTCTAGGTGGTAATGTATATATTATTGTATATATATTTTCTATTATTTTAACTAATATATAATAATATAATTTTTCATTTAATTCAGTATCTTTATCATATGGTTTTTCATATAATATATATTCTTGATTATAAAAATTATTATTTAATAATCCTACATAAGTATAATCTTGGTATGTTAAATTAACTATTAATTTATTATTTAAAGCATCATATGGAATTTTATAAGGATAAGTATAATACGTTAATTTCTTATCATTTATAGATATAATTATCAGCATATTATTTTCTAATGTATAATATACATTTTTATATATAAATATCTGTTTATTATTTTCATCTATTGCAATTAAATATATATTATCATATTTTGATTTTAATTTATTACAATTATAATTAAAACAATCATTTATTATTTCTTTTGAATTTGGATTTAATATATATTGATAATTTGAATCTTTATCAAAATATGTAATATTCATTAAATTTTCCCTATTATATACTATATATAATATTATGATAAATATTATTATATTATAAATAGTATATCGATCTATTATACTATTTATAGTCATATACTAATAATTATATATTTAATTAAAAATTTATAATTATATAAACATATATATATTTATTATTTTAATGGATAATAAAATAATAAATATAAGTTTACTTAAATGTCGGAAATGTAATGGCCAACATTTAACAATTAAATGTGGAAAATCAAAATCTATACAACAAGAACCTATACAATATATAAAAAATGAATTTAAACAAGATAAAAAATATAAACTAAAAATTTCTAATTTACCATCTGATATTTCATATAATGAATTATCCAATTTATTAATAAATTGGGGACATATTAATAAAATTATTGTTAGAAATTTTTATGAATCTTCTTATGCTATTATTGAATTTAAATATGAAGATGAAATAGATTATTTTATAAATGCTTTACATGGGACACCTTTTGATTATCAAATATTAAATATTGAAAAATTTATAGAAATATAAGATATATATAATATATATAGGATAAAATGTATTAATTATTATAATAATTATATAGATATTTATAATGATATATTATATATTTATATTTATAATATTAATTATTTGTTATTGGTATTTTAATGTATATAATAATAATATTATATGTATAAAAATACCTGTTGAATCAATACAACATGGATAAATAGAATTTTTATCCAATATAAATATATATATATTTATATTGCATATGTCTGCAATTATTATATTGATATATTATTAATACTTATTAATAAATTAAAAAAGTATAATAAAATTATTATAAATGGTTTTTTTGTGAAAATTATTTATAAAAAATATTTTTTTTTACAAATAATGAATTAATATTGAGATGAAGTGATAGAATTATAATTTTAGTAGATAAGATTAAAATTGATAAAACTTATTTAAAAAATTTAATTTTATTAACATTATGATTTAATAGATAATATGATATAAAGATGAAAAAAAGTTGATGTATTTTATATTAACTTGATATTTTTTCGTCTAAATAGACAAAAAATACTTACTATCAAGTGAAGTACATCCTTTCAATTTTAAAGTATGAATATTTCTGATAGCATCTACATCAACAATTGAAGTACAATAACTCAAATCCAATTTATGCACATTTTTGAGAGCAGATACATCAACAATTGAAATACAACCTTGTAAAGTTAATGTATTCACATTTCCAAGAGCAGATACATCAACCAGTTGAATACAATAACTTAAATTTAATGTATGAACATTATTGAGAGGTGATACATCAATAAGTGATGTACATCTAGACAAATCTAAAGTATGTACATTTCGGTACATTGATACATTAAGGGACAACCATCTTCCCATAATATCTATGTTTACCCCATATTCTTCCATGGACTCTTCATCTGTTAATTCATCTAATGACTCTTCATCTATTGACTCTAAATCTATATCTGTTGAAACATCTGTTTCATCATCCAAATCATATGTATAATAATTTTTGATGAAAATACAGTTAGCATCATCATCCAAATCAACAACACAAATTTTTTGGTCTACACAATTGCTTTCCATTCCAATCAAAAATTGTCAAAATACAAATAATTTGTTCTTAATAATTTATCCAATAAATATATTATAATAACATTATTATAATCATAATATTTCAATTTTTATATACTTTATTTTTTCTTTAATTTTTACTTTTAAAAAAACCACCTACTTTTTCATTATCTAAATTATTTTTTTTTTTTATTATTTTAAATTTAGTTAAATAATCATGATTATAATTATATAGAAATTTTATATTATATTTAATATTTGTAAAATAATTATACATAAAATAATATGTGTTAGTTTTTATTGTATTTTGTTCATTAACAGTAAAATTATTCTTGATTATATAATTAATATCTATTGATATATTATCATATTCTATAATTATTAAAATAATATTATTTGATATATTTACATGATTAATTAATTTATCTACATCTAATGTAGAAAATATAGTATTATTTAAGATAATTTGATTTGTATTTTTACCAATTAAATTTTTTATATATTGTTTTCCATTAATATTTATAATTTCTCCTATATCATCCATTATATATTTAATTAATGGAAATGTATTATTAATTAATGATGTAACAACTATTTTATTATCTTGATTATTTTCTAAATAACAAAATTGATTAAATACTTCAAATGTATCTTTATCATTTTTTATTTGATGAGCTATTTCACCAAATTCAACTGCTCCATATGTATTTTCAATATTTGAATAAATAAAAATTGATTTACAAAAAGTTAAACTACAATCTAATAAAAATTCACCTGATAAATTTATATTTTTAGGATAATATAATAATTTTATATTATATTTATTGATATTTATACATAATTGTAATAATACAAATGGAAAAATAACTAATAAATTTGGTTTATTTATATTGATTGAATTAACAAAATCAATTGTTATTTGTTTATCAATTTTATTAAATGATAAAAAATAACAATTTAAAAATAATAAATAATAATTACTTTTTTCATATTCATTTGTAAAATAAGAATTTTTTGGATAAAAAATCATTATTTTATCTCCATAAGTATATCCATTATGTTTAAATGAAGTAATGAATGTATATATATATATAAATGCATCATATTTATTCATCCAAATAAATGAATTTTTTCCTGATGTACCACCTGTTGATTGTCCAATTGTACATTTATTATCATACCATAATGGATCTGTTATACAATTATTTATACATTTTAAATTACATTTTTTATAGGGAAATGTAATCATCTCATCATTATATAATATTAATTCATCTTTTGTTAAATATGGTAATTTATGAAAATTATTATCATTGCAATATTTATATTTATTAAAAAATGTATAATATTTTTTATTATAATAATTATTATTAATATATGTATTATTTATAAAATCATATAAATTTGGTTGGATCCAATAATTATTAAATAATAAAAATGTTAAGATATATTTATAATATATTATTATTAATATTATAATTATTAATATACATATTTTATAATTTATCATTATATTAGTATTATATTAAAAAATATTATTAAATTAATATTTATAAATATTTAATTTTATTAATTTAATAATATTATTAATTAATAATATAGGATATATTACATATTATTTTTAAGAATCATACATGTAACAATATCTAAAATATTATCACAATTTTCAATTTCTAAATAATTTACAGTACTAAGCATTGATACATCAAATATATTATTACAATTATTTAAAATTAATGTATGAACATTTTTTAATGGTGAAACATCTGTAATTTTATTACAATAGGTTAAATTTAATGTATGAACATTTTTTAATGGTGAAACATCGGTAATTTTATTACACCATGTTAAATTTAAGTTATAAACATTTTTAAATGAGGATACATCATATATATTAATACTATCTGATAAATTTAAAGTATGATTATTATTTAATACAGTATAATCTATAATATTATAACAACTTTGTAAATTTAAATTATATACATTTCCTAATGCAGATACATCAGTTATATTAGTACAGCCAGATAAATTTAAATTATATACATTCCCTAATGCAGATACACTAGTTATATTCTTACATCCAGTTAAATTTAAGATATGGACATTTCCTAATGATGATACATCTAATATAGATATACATCCAGATAAATTTAAATTATATACATTTCCTAATGCAGATACATCTGATATATCTATACATCCAGATAAATTTAATGTATGTATTTGTCCTAGTGATGATACATTATATAAATATATTGAATTGGTCATATTTAAACTATATATATTACTAAATACAGATATATTATCACACTTTGGATTAGGCACAATAAAATTTGTTTCTGTCCATCTATCTAAATTTGCAGAATAAATTTTACCAATTTTATTAATTTTATATCTCATATTAAAATCTTCCAAATAATTACATGATGTAAATGAATTAAGATTGAAATAAATTATATGATTATTTATAAAATTATTTCGTATAAGCATACATGTATGGGATATATATCGTATATCATTATTATTTAAATAAAATAGTATATTATTTTTTAATTCGCTATCATATATCAAATTAATTAATTTATTATTAAATATTTTATCCATATTATAATTCATGTCTTTTTAACAATAATATAAATAATATATAATATATATATATTCAATTTTTACATGTTTATAATAATAATTTATATTAAACAAAAATTTTTAAAATTATTAATTTATTAATGCAGAATTTAACATTATTATATTTTTTTTTTAATATATTAAAATTAATAAATAATTTTTTATACTATTATCTTTGCAATTATAAAATAATTAATCAATTAATGTATATTGATAATCATTAATTGCATATTGATAATCATTAATTGCACATTGATAATCATGCTTAATTATTTTAAGATAATTATCCATTTTATTTATACAGTCGCGTATACGAATACAATAATCTAAGTACGAATAATCAATATTATTAAAATCACTTAATTTATGCACTTTATGTTTAATATTATAATATAAATATTCATAATTATGAGTAGCAAGATTAATATTATCTTTAATTTTTTTATATTTTTGTTCACTAAATTCAGCACGGTCAAAACAATTACTTTCTACCCTTTTACGTTTTGATTGAGTTATAGTTAAATCTATATTATCTATAGAAGAAACTACATTTAAATTTTTTATCTCTGCTTCATGTGAAATTTCCATTTATTTTATTATTAATATATAATTATCTATATACTTTATATTTCAAATTTTTTCTATATTTAATAGTAACGTAATACTAATATAAATTAAAATATATTTATTAAAAATATTTAAACATAATTATATTAATTAAACTAATTTATAGAGGATATTAATAATAATTTAATTTTAACAATATTTATATAACTTATAATTTGCATTAAAAAATAAAGATATTTTATATCAGTAATAATATATTGAATTAATATTAAATTCCTATCATTGATATAATTATTAATATTATAGTATAATTATCGAGGTGCTATTAATAGCACCTCGATAATTATACTATAATATTAATAATTTAGTATGGATAAAAAAATTGAAAAATATCGCAATAAATATAGTATTTAATAATTATAATAGATGAATACAAAAGATTTAATACTTTATTCTAATATAAATTTAACTATTGATAATGATATATATAATAAAATTGATATAACAAAACCAATGTGGACATTTATTGAATTTTTAGAGAATACAAATATAAATATAAATGATTTTACAATGAATGAATTATGGATAAAAACTAATAATATACCTGATGATATGAAATTTGAATTAACAACACAAATAATAAAACATATTGGATATAAAGAAGATAGCTCAAATAAAACAGCAAAATTTAGATATTATATTAAATCTCATTTTAAAGAAAATATAGATTATATATTTGAAGAAGTTAAAATTACAGGTAAAAGAAATGGTGCACGATCATATATTAAAATATATATGACACGCGGATCATTTCAATTATTATTATTGGGTGTACAAACACAAAATTCAATACAAATACATAAAGATTTAATTAAAATAAATAAATGGTTTATTGATTATAATATTAAATATCAAACAAATTATATAATAAAAAAAGAACAATATGAAGCAAAAAATATCATAAAAGAAAAAGATGATAAAATAGATATATTAACACAACAAATAAATACTTTATTATTAAAAACTACAGATATCTATAATCAAAATATTGAAACTGTAACAAAACTTATTAAAGTTGAACATCAAAATGAACAAACTCATGAAAAATTAAATATATTAACAAATAAAACTAAAGATGTTGTTAATGAAGTAGAAAAAATAGTTTCTGATATTGTTCCTAAGATAGTTAATAAACAATTACAAGAACATTTTATAATAATGCATGATTCTAATGCAATTGATACATATTATATAATTAGAACTCAACATAGAAATGTAACTAATTCAATAAAAAAATTGCAATTAAAAATAGAAACATTATATAAATTATTTGATACAATAGATTATTCACATCCAAAAAATTTATATATATTATTAAAAAATTATATTAAACAATATAAATTAAAAAATAAAATAATCTGTAAAAATACAAAAATAACTGTTGTAGATGATTATATATATAATTCAAATAATAATAATATAGAACATAAATTAATAAAAATAATAAATAACATATTAGATGATATATCTAAAAATGTAAAATATAATATTGACCAAGTAAAAGAAATAATATAATATTTATTTATATATTCATAATACAATATTTGTACTTAACAATATTTATGTATATATTGAATAATTTTAATATTTATTTTAATATTTATTTAGATTATATTACTATTTATTAAATATATTTTTAATAATTTTATCAACTTTAATACTCTTAATATAGTTAATATATCAAGGTTAAGAAATGTACATAATTTAGTATTATATAATTGTAATAGTAATTTGATATATTAATATTAATATTAATATATCTACTGTTTTTAAAATTTTTTTAAATATTTATTATTTTAATTTATAATTATAATTGTTATATATATTTATATATATATGAATATATTACGTAGTTATCGATATTATGAAACACCATTATTTGATTATGTAGGAACATTATTTATAGGATTTATTATAACTTCATATACTACTATACCATTAACATTAGTTACAATAGTATTATTTTGTTTATCTATAATAATACATTATATTTTTAATATTACAACTATTACTAATACATATATTAATAGTTTTTGGAAAAAAAATTTGTTAAAATAGTATTTTAAAATATTTTGTTATAATATTTTAAAATAATAATAAAATAAAATGGTCTTATCAATATTATTATATCTGTATTATATTAATTTTTATTAAAATTTTATATATAATTTTTATATATAATAATGATTATTACAGATAAATTAATTAATGATATTTTTACTTTAAAAATTAAAATTAAAGATAATAATAAAATAAAACTATCTAAATATCAAGAAATTATACCAATGTATGATATATATTCTCAAGAAATTTACCCAATTATGAAAAAAAATCTTCATTATAGATTAATAGAATCTGATTACAGATTTATAAATCAGGAAATTTATGAATGGTTACAAAATTTATATAAAAAATATAAAGATGATGATATTTTAGCTCGTAAATTTAAAAAAAATTTAGATATTATGAATAATTATGATATAGATACTTTAATTATAACATCATATAAAACATTATATGAATATAGTCCTATGTTAGGTTTATTAGTAAGTATATGTAAACGGAAAAGTTTTAATCCTTATATTACACATTTAAAACCTTATTATACAAAAATAGAATTAATTAAACTAGGACAGAATATGAATTTAATTAAAACTATTAATATTGAAAAATTATTAAATAAAGAGTATCATTATAATTTTTGTAAAAAAATTTCATCTAATGATATATCATCTGATGAAATTACTATTCATATACAACATATAATTGATACAGATATTATATCTTATATTACTTTTTATTCTTTTTATGGATCTTTTTTATATAATAAAGTTTTAAGAAATAAAAATAAAATTAATACATTTTTATATAATGGTATTATATCTATTATTAATTCTATTACTAATAGTCCGCAATTAAATAATAATTACTATATGTATAGATTTATTTGGGATGATAATTTTATTAAAGATTTAAATATTGGTGATTATTTTATTGATAATGGATTTTTATCTACAACTAGAGATCCATTTTATAGTCCAGGAATTAATTTAACTTTTGGTTTAACTTTAATTAAAATTAATATTCCTAAAAATACTAGTGGTATTGGATTAATTATTGAAAATTTTTCTTTATTTCCAAAAGAAGAAGAATTTTTATTTAATCCAAATACAAAATTTAAACTATTATTTAAAGATAATGATTTTAAATATTATCATACTAATAAACAATTTGAAAATATGATAACAAAAAAATATGAATTAGAATTTATAGAATATATTCCAATTAAACTTAAAGAAATTAAAAATAATTATAAAATAATTTCTAATTTATCTAAATATGAATTGTATGGTAATGAAAGACTAATATTATTTAAACAATTTATACAAGAATCATTCCAAATTAAATTTACTTTAAATAATAAAGAATATATTATTATTTGTATGTTTTTTGATTCTTCAGATAATAGTTCATATAATAGATTATATTATAATAAAATTAAAAATGGATTATCTATTTGTATTTTTGATCATGGATATCCATATTTAAATATTGAATGCGGTAATGATATGATAGTAAATTATATAAATCAATTCTATTTTTATAAAGATTCTAAAAATGAATTAAATTTAGAATTATTAAATATTATTTTAGAATTTGGAAGAATATTTTATTATAAAGAAGCAAAAATATTTCATAATTATAGAAATTTTTCTGAATTTAAATTAAATTATACAAATAATCTATTTATATACACTAATTTTTATAATCATACTATTTATAATTATGCTAAAAATAAAATTAAATTTTTAAATTATGATTTTATTCAATATAAAATGGGATGGTATGTATTAGATCAAATTTTAGATACTACTTTATCAACTAAAATTAAAAATAAATATAAATTACATCATATAAATACTATCAGAGAAAGTTTAATATATATTGTAGAAAATAATTTTATTATATATGATAAATTTTTTAAAGATATTATTTTTAAATTAAATAATAATAATTATTTAGTTTTTGAAATTTATGAAAAATTAAATTACCAAAATAGAATTGATAATTTTAAATCTATTAATTTTATTGAAGATAATTTAGGAGATGATTTTAAATTAATTTTTAGACAACCATTACGTAGATTTTAAAATATATTTAATATAATATATTTTCTCTTTTAATTTAATAATGAAAACAAAAATTTTAATTGTTATTATGATAATCTTAATATTTTATGATATATATAATAAAAAACATTATAATTATTCTAATCAAAATATAGTTATTAAAGATACAAATTATATTCATGATCAAATTGTTCCTTATCCATATAATACTAATAATAATAATAA
>Ga0007876_1000492_pt1 | contig 15090 bp, 9 predicted proteins | sample CryBogCBH24Aug09_FD_70958 | JGI IMG/M metagenome (GOLD analysis project Ga0007876, IMG submission 70958) | Freshwater microbial communities from Crystal Bog, Wisconsin, USA - CBH24Aug09 | ecosystem: Environmental > Aquatic > Freshwater > Lake | place: Crystal Bog, Wisconsin, USA | collected...
GTAAATGTCTGTTTGTGTAAAGACAACAGTACTACCAGTTGTTAATCCTGTTGTTTGTTGTGTTGAACGAGAACCTCTTGCGAAAGATGAAATAACACCTATACCTGAAGTTCCACTTGTACCTGAAGTACCAGTACCACCTGAATATGTTGTACCATTTATTAATAATGAACCGGTTAAATTTATACTACCTGATAAATTTACTAAACCATTTAAACTTGAAAAACTATTACTCATTTTTTATTTAATTTTAAGACATTCTTATCATAATGAAATTTCCATTTCTATATAAACCACCTAATGGTACTCCACCTGTTGCAGCATCAGCATCATTTGTAAAGTTCAATGAACCTGAAACTTGTGATAAAACTACATATGAAGTATTTGTTAAAGAACCACTTATATTAACATCATCATCAAATTTAGTATCACCTCTAAATTCATATGTAAAACCACTTGAAGGAATTGTATCCGCATTATTATTTAAAACATCCGTTCCAAAACCTATGGTACCATCATTATATATTGAAATCGATGATGAATTCCACATGTTACCACCAAATAAATGTAAATGTCCGTGGTCACCAATACCTGTTGAACCAACATACATATCATTAGCTTGATTGAAAAGATAACCATCACCACCAAAACCAACTTGTCCGCCAATATAATTTGATGAATTAATCCCTAAATCTACATATGAAGAACTTTCAGTAGTATCATCATTCCATAATATTAAATCTGTAGATGCGTTTGAACCACTACCAAAATTTCTAATATTAACTTCGGCATAAGAATCTTGTTTAGATGTTTGAAATGTTGCAATATTATACGAAATACCATTATCAACCACCAATCTTTCTGGTTGGTCAGTGTTTACTACATTAGTACCAAAACAAAATGAATTTGGATGACCAAAAATTTCGTTAGTTACATAGAAATTATTCAAACTTCCTAATGTATGTGCACTTTGAAAATAAGGAACGTAATTCATACTTCCTGTAATTCCAACTAAATTTTCTTTAGTAACTTTATATGTTGTGGTTTCACCACTATTATTCATTACAAGATATGCTCCTGTTGTATCTCCTGTGTAAAGTGGTAATTGATTTATTTGTGTGTTTGCCATTTTATATTATTGTTTTTTTAATGTTGAAATTCTAATCCGTCACCATTCTGAGCTGTCAATATATTTCCATTTTGAATTAAAATGAAATATTGAACCGCAGCACTTGGAGTAGGTGTTGGGGTTGTTGTTATTGTTGCCGTTAAACTTGGAGTAGGTGTTGGTGTAGGTGTACCGACTGTTGATGTTGAACTTGGTGTCGGTGTTGGTGTTGTTGGAACATAATTTGTCCAATATCCATTATTAACTAACCAATTGTATGCGTCATCGACATTTGTAAATGGTGCTAAACCATTTCTTGCCGGTAATAAATTTGTTAAATTAACTAAGTCTTGTGTTGAGAATGTTTTTACACCTATAAAACCTAATGAACCATATACACCAGGTATTTCCGATGGGTGTGTGTTTGATGAATCAGGATAAACTATAAAATAACCTAAACTTTCGTCAGGTCCCATCCACCATTTAAGTCCACCGTAGTCGGCACCATAGTCTTCTGATATATTACCGAACGCAATATTTCCATATTGTGTTGTACCACTCAAAGGAGTTGTACTTGGATTATAAGCGAAAGGTCTTGTAGTTGCCATTTTTTTACTAATAAATATCTAAAAAAAAAGAAGGATATAGAATCCTTCTTATTTTATTTTATTTTAATATATTTTACACATTAAATGATAATGAAATTGGGTCAGTGGCATTAAATTTACCACATGTTTGTGTTTGTGTAACTCCATTATCACTACGTACCATTAAAAATCCATTCGAACCTCCACTTCCAGGGTTAAATATAAATTTATTTCCATTTGTTGCATTAAATTTAGCAATTTTACTACCTTGTGTAATAGTTAATGTACCACCATTAATACTTAAACCACTGAATTGAGAACTAAAGTTTGTTCCGGTACTATCCTTCATATCAAAATATAATTGTTTTGATGATCCTGTGAAATTTAAATCAAATACTTGGTTTCCACTATCCACAAAAATTGTATTACCATTTCCTGTTGGTGGACCGACAGTTAATGTACCTTCGGTTGAATAATAAAAATACCATGAACCCATTCCTCCACCTCCCGTTGTCGGTGTTGGTGTTGGTGTTGGTGAAGGTGCTCCGATTATAACGTTAATTGAACCACCTATCCATGTGTATGTATATGTTCCTTGAGTTAAACCTAAACTTGTAAATGTTTGTCCTGTAAATGTTTGACTACTATTAATTTGTTGCCCCGAAGCGTAACCTGTTGGGACTACTAAAAAATATGGTGGTGCTCCATTTATTATAACACCAAATACATCTCCGCTACCTAAACTATTTGCACCACCTCCTCCAGTTCCAAAATTAGATGGTGTACTTGTAAATCCACTATATGAATCAAAATACATACCACTTGCTCCACATATAAATGTTGCACTATTGATACCTATACCACCTGACCCTTCATATTGATTACTATTAACAAGTGTTAAACCACTAAGATTAAGTACACCTGAAGCTGACATAACAAGGTCAGAATTAACTTGACTTATAGTAACTGTAAATCCTGTTGCGGAATTTGTTGGTGTAGGAGTTGGTGTAGGTGTTGTACCGACACCTGACGATGTTGGTGTTATACTTGGAGTTGGTGTGTTAGTTGCAGTAGTTGTTACACTTGGTGTTGGAGTATTGGTATTAGTTGGAGTTATTGTATTTGTAGGTGTAGGAGTTGATGTTGGTGTCGGTGTTGGAGTTGTGCCAGGTGCGTTATTAAACGTAAGACTAATTGTTGAACCTGAAACAAATCTTGTTGTTGCTGCTTGTATAAATTGAGCTGAACGACTTACAGTCAATACTAAAAATTGATTTGGAATAATTTGATAATCTGAAGATGTACCTGAATAAATTGCCACACTACTTCCTTGTATGATTGATAATGTACCTCCTGATGTATCTAATTGACTAAATTGTGTTGAAAAACTTGTTCCATTTCTATCATTGAGACAAAAATATAATGATAATGTACCACCCGTATAGTTTGGACTATACGTTCCTAAACCACCTATAGAATTAATAAATGTTGCATTACCATTACTTAAAGGTGCTACTGCTACTACTTGGTTGTCTGGTGAGTAAAATAACCATTCACCTGAACCTCCAGCTCCATTTGTTGGTGTTGGTGTATTAGTTGGAGTTGATGTATTTGTTGGTGTAGGAGTTGGCGTTGTACCTGCTTGTGATGTTGTTGGTGTATTAGTAGGTGTAACTGTATTTGTTGGTGTTAATGTTGGTGTAGGAGTAGGAGTTGGTGTTGTTCCTGCATTTGGTGTTGGGGTAACAGATAAGTAGTTAGTCCAATATCCATTATTCATAACCCAATTATAAGCATCCATATCATTTGTAAATGGTGTCAAACCATTTCTTGCTGGAATACTATTCGCCAAATTGATAAAATCTTGTGTTGTAAATGCCTTAGGTCCCAAAAATCCAACGGAAGCTGTTGTCCCCATTATTTCTGTTGGATGGTCATTTGATGGTTGAATATAGGCAATGAAATAACCTGAAAGTTCATCAGGTCCCATCCACCATGTTAATCCACCATAATCTGCACTATATTCAACTGAAACATTACCAACTGATAAATTGCCATATAAAGTTGTACCACTAATAGATGTACCACTTGGATTATAGGCAAAAGGTCTTGAAGTATAACTTACCATTTTTTTACTTATAAATATCAAAAAAAAAGAAGGATTGTTAGTCCTTCCTTTTTTTTATTTTATTTTTTTATAATTTTTAGTATGAACCACCATCAATTACATTTGAGAATGCTAAAGTACCGTCGGATGCTTTATATCCTAATACACTTGATAACACCGCCGAACCTGTTACTAATGATGTAAATCCTAAATTATTACTTGAGTTTCTATAAACTACTTGTGAAGAAACACTACCATAATCAGTACCATATGAACCACTTGCTATATTCACATCACCTAACATTTGTGTTGTACCTGTGATATAAACCGAACCTGTGAACTCATGTGTATCTCCAATTGAATCACCGAATTTTGTTGAACCTGATGAATAGATTACTGAAGATGTTTCATATGCTATGTGTAATTCAGTTGCGGTAATTGTACCTTGAATGTTTACAGAACCTGTGATTTCAACATTGTTAGTTGTTGCCCAGAATGAACCTGTTTGAGCAAATAGACTATCTCCTGAAGTTCCTGATGAACCTGAAGAACCTGAAGAACCATCAGTACCATTAGAACCTGAAGTACCTGACGTACCACTTGTTCCACTTGTTCCTGAAGAACCTGATGTACCTGATGAACCATCAGAACCTGAACTACCTGATGTACCTGAAGAACCATCTGTACCGCTTGAACCACTTGTACCTGAAGAACCATCTGTTCCTGAAGAACCTGAAGTACCTGAAGAACCATCAGAACCTGATGAACCACTTGTACCTGAAGTACCACTTGTACCATCACTACCCGAAGTTCCCGAAATACCATCTACACCCGAAGTACCTGAAGAACCATCCGTTCCTGAAGAACCTGAACTTCCGTCCGTTCCTGAACTACCTGAAGTACCTGATGAACCGTCTGTTCCTGAAGAACCTGATGAACCATCTGAACCTGAACTTCCTGATGTACCTGAAGAACCGTCCGAACCTGATGAACCTGAAGAACCGTCGGTACCACTTGACCCACTTGTTCCTGATGAACCATCACTTCCCGAACTTCCTGATGTTCCTGATGAACCATCAGAACCCGAAGAACCTGAAGTACCCGAACTACCATCTGTACCACTTGAACCTGATGTACCTGAAGAACCATCAGAACCTGATGAACCTGAACTACCATCTGTACCTGAAGAACCTGATGTACCTGAAGTACCTGCAGAAGCTACAATTGACCAGAAAGTAGGAGATGAACTTGGAGTATTACCATCTTGATTATCTACTAATGAAATATATGAACTACCATCGTAATAAACAACATCATTCAAATTATATGTTGTTACATAATCCCAAAGACCTTGCCATTGGAACGATGTACCTGATGTTCCTGATGTACCTGATGAACCATCTGTACCACTTGAACCACTTGTTCCTGAAGAACCATCTGTTCCTGAAGAACCTGAAGTACCTGATGTACCATCCGTACCACTTGAACCTGATGTACCTGATGAACCATCTGTACCGCTTGATCCACTTGTACCTGAACTACCATCTGTTCCTGAAGAACCTGAAGTACCTGATGTTCCTGAACTACCATCTGTTCCTGAAGAACCTGAAGAACCATCCGTTCCTGAAGAACCTGAAGTGCCTGCTGTTCCTGAAGAACCTGAAGAACCATCCGTACCATTAGAACCTGATGTACCTGCCGTACCTGATGAACCTGATGTTCCTGAACTACCATCTGTTCCTGAAGAACCTGATGTACCTGAAGAACCATCACCACCCGCAGCACCTGCTAAGTTTACGTCCCATGAACTAAATGTTCCTGTACCGATGATTGGTTTAGTTACCAATAAAGATAATGAACCATCACCAGTAGAATATGTTATAACCTCTCCCTCGAAGAATTCTGTTGGACTATTCGCAACAATAACACTTTGAGCTACTGAGTAAGCTAAATCTACATCTATTACTAAATTTTGTGTCGAACCTGTTGTTAAAGATGAAAGGTCGATAGTTGTAGTTGATGTTGTTTTATATCTATCGCTATATCCTGAAGAACCTGAAGTACCCGCTGTACCTGAAGTACCACTTGTACCACTTGTTCCTGAACTACCATCACTACCCGATGAGCCTGATGTACCCGCCGTTCCTGATGAACCTGAAGTACCCGATGAACCGTCAGAACCTGATGTACCTGACAAACCATCTACTCCCGAAGTTCCCGATGAACCATCAGAACCTGATGAACCTGAAGAACCATCAGAACCTGAAGAACCTGAACTACCATCTGTACCTGAACTACCTGATGTTCCTGAAGAACCATCAGAACCTGAAGAACCTGATGAACCATCAGAACCTGAAGAACCTGAACTTCCATCTGTACCACTTGAACCCGAAGTCCCTGATGAACCATCTGTACCATTAGAACCTGAAGTACCTGAAGTACCGTTTGAACCTGCTTGAGCTATTAAATCCCATGAAGGTCCTGTACCTGGATATTCATTTTGATTATCTGCATTTGCAACATAAGAACTTCCTAAATAATCTACAACATTAAATCTTGCATAGAATGTACCATAGTTGAATGTTCCTCTTAAAGTAAAACCATCACCTGAAGAACCTGAAGAACCATCAGAACCACTTGAACCTGATGAACCATCTGTACCTGAACTTCCTGAAGTACCACTTGTACCATCAGAACCTGATGTACCTGACAAACCATCTACTCCCGAAGTACCTGAAGAACCATCTGTTCCTGAAGAACCTGAACTACCGTCTGTACCTGATGAACCTGAGCTACCATCTGTACCACTTGAACCAGAAGTTCCTGAAGAACCATCTGTACCTGATGAACCTGAGCTACCATCTGTTCCTGAACTACCTGATGTTCCTGAACTACCATCAGTACCTGATGAACCTGATGAACCATCTGTTCCCGAACTACCTGATGAACCATCAGAACCCGAAGAACCTGAACTACCGTCAGATCCACTTGAACCAGAAGTTCCTGAAGAACCATCTGTACCCGATGAACCTGATGAACCATCTGTTCCCGAACTACCTGAAGAACCATCCGTACCTGATGAACCTGAACTACCATCCGTTCCTGAAGAACCTGATGTACCTGAAGAACCATCAGTACCATTAGAACCTGATGTACCTGATGTACCTGAAGTTTGTCCTGTGTATGAAACTCCATTTATAAGAATATCTGAAGAAACATTGATTGTTGTAGCAGATAAACTATTAATAGTTAAACCACTAATAGTACCACCTTCAATGTTACCTACCAAATTTAATTTTGTGTTACCACCGTCACCATTACTATTCAAAATGTATAATGACTTATCACTTGAAGCATAGAATGGAATACCATTTAATGTGGTACCCCAAGTAGCACTCAATATAGTAGGTGCTTCATTTCCTGAAAATATTCTATTGATTGCCCTGAAACGACCTTGTTGTCCGTCATCTAATGGGTCAGGAGAACCCATGAATATAAAGGGACCCACTAAATTTCCTACCGAACCTGAAGCGATTACTATTTCACCACTATTTGCGGTGATACTTGGGATATTTTCAATCCTACCTCTTCTGTGTTTAATGATTTGTGCCATGTATGCTTTTTTATTTTATAAATAGTTTTTATATATGATTAAACCGATTTAATTCGATATATTTGTTTTTTGAATATGTTTAACATTTTTTATTAAAATCCTCCCAAATCCATTACAGTATTATTTAATTGTTGTAATATCAAAATAGTATTTTCAAATGCTAATGATGCTGAATATTCAGTTGCCGCTATTTGATTTTTTACAATATCAACCGCTCCTGAAACAATCAAACTATTTCTACTTGGGTCAGTAGCACTTAATATTGAAGTTCCGTTTACAATTAAATCTCCGTTTATGGTTACAGAACCTGTTGTTTGGATTGAACCTGTGAATGAATGAACATCATCTTGAGTGTCTCCAAATTTGGTTGAACCTGAACTATATAGTACTGAAGATGAAATGTATGTAACATCATATTCGTCAGCGGTTATGGTTCCTTTAACTCGTAATGAACCAGTAACTTCAAGATTATTTGTTGTATAGTAAAATCCTGAACCTGAGATGAATATTGAATCTCCTGATGTACCACTTGTACCGTCTGTACCACTTACACCTGACGTACCTGAAGTACCATCTGTTCCTGACATACCTGAAGTACCTGATGAACCAGATGTACCATCTAATCCTGAGATACCTGAAGATCCTGATGTACCATCCGTACCTGATAAACCTGAAGTTCCACTTGTACCTGAAGTTCCATCAGAACCTGTTCTACCTGAAACCATCAAATACCAGTTTCCGTCACTAACAGGAATATGATTTATGTTTATTGTATTAGCAACGTAAGAACTTCCGTCATAACTTACAACATCATTGACATTATAAGTAGTTGTTGAATTCCATTCACCTTGAGGGGTAAATCCATTTCCTGATGTACCTGATGTACCATCTTGACCTGATGTACCGCTTGTTCCTGAAGTACCCGCGGAACCTGATGTACCTGAAGTACCATCACTACCCGAAGTACCTGAAATACCATCAACACCTGAAGTACCTGATGTACCGTCAATACCTGATGTACCATCTTGACCTGAAGTACCAGAACTACCTGAACTACCATTAGAACCATTCGTTCCTGAAGTACCTGAAGTACCATTAGAACCAGAAATAGTTGATATGTCATACCAAGTATTTGTATTCGCAACATATTCCCAAATGGTATTGTCCGTAGTTTGTAAATAAAAGTCTCCGTCGGTAAGACCAGAAATAGTCCCCAAAGGATTGTTTGGACCTTGAAACCATTTTGTGCCTCTTTGACCTGAAGTACCTGAACTACCTGAAGTACCATCTATACCTGAAGTACCTGATGAACCTGAAGAACCTGAAGTTCCTGATGTACCTGAAATACCCGAAGTACCTGAAGAACCATCTACACCTGAGATACCTGAAGTACCGTCCGTTCCTGATGTACCCGATGTACCATCTGTTCCTGATATACCTGAAGTACCTGAACTACCTGAAGTACCATTTGTTCCTGATATACCTGAAGTACCTGAAGTTCCTGATGTACCGTCTGTTCCTGAAAAACCTGATGTACCACTTGAACCTGAGGTTCCGTCAGTTCCCGATATACCTGAAGTTCCTGAAGTACCGTCTGTTCCTGATATACCTGATGAACCACTTGTTCCTGAAGTTCCATTTATTCCTGATGTACCTGATGTACCTGAAACACCTGATGAACCACTTGTACCTGAAGTTCCATTACCACCCGCAGCACCGTCGACATTTGTTGTCCAAGTACTATGAGTTCCACTACCACTAATATCGGTAATCAATAATGTTAAACTTCCTGTGTTTATATTATATGAAACAACATCTCCATGGAAATGCTCGGCATTTGAGAACACAACAATTAAATGTTGTGCCATAGAATAATCTAATTCTGATGATGTCGTTAATGTTATATTAGTACCAATTACTAAAGATGATAAATCAATAGTATCTGTTGAATTTCCTTTAAATTGTGCACTTGTACCTGAAGTTCCTGATGTACCGCTTGAACCATCACTACCAGACGTACCTGAAACACCATCTACACCCGATGTACCTGAAGAACCATCTGTTCCTGATGTACCCGATGAACCTGATAAACCGTCTGTACCTGAAGTACCTGAACTTCCTGATTGACCATCTGTACCTGAAGTACCTGAACTTCCTGATTGACCATCTGTACCTGAAGTACCTGATGTACCACTTGTTCCCGATGTTCCTGAAAAACCATCTACACCCGAAGTACCTGAAGTACCTGAACTACCCGATAAACCATCTGTACCTGAAGTACCTGAACTACCCGATAAACCATCTGTACCTGAAGTACCTGATGAACCCGATAAACCATCCGTACCTGATGTACCTGAAGAACCTGATAAACCATCCGTACCTGATGTACCTGAAGAACCTGATTGACCATCGGTACCTGAAGTACCCGATGAACCTGATTGACCATCGGTACCTGAAGTACCTGAACTTCCTGATTGACCATCAGTACCTGAAGTACCTGATGAACCCGATAAACCATCCGTACCTGATGTACCTGAAGAACCTGATTGACCATCCGTACCTGAAGTACCCGAAGAACCATTTGTTCCCGATATACCCGAAGAACCTGATGTACCCGATGTACCATCTATACCTGAAGTACCACTTGTACCAGCAGAACCAGATGAACCTGAAGAACCACTTGTACCTGAAGTACCATTTATACCTGAAGTTCCTGAAGAACCACTTGAACCTGATTGACCATCTTGACCCGATGTACCTGATGAGCCTGATGTACCATCTAATCCTGAGATACCTGATGAACCTGAGCTTCCCGAAGAACCTGAAGTTCCATCCATACCATTAGTTCCTGATGAACCACTTGAACCTGAAGTACCGTCTGTACCATTAGAACCTGAAGAACCTGAGGTTCCACTTGTACCCGATACGCCTGATGAACCGCTTGAACCTGAAGTTCCCGATTGACCTGAAGAACCTGATGTTCCTGAAGTACCATCAACACCTGAAGTTCCTGAAGTACCCGTAGTTCCTGATGAACCACTACTTCCTGAAGTACCTGATATACCTGAAGTACCTGAAGTACCGTTGAATCCAACCGCACCATCTAAGTTTACTGTCCATGAACTATAATTTCCTGAACCGAATCCTTTTTCAACTGTTGTTGAAAAGTTTCCCGTAACTGAATCGTATGATACTATATGAAGTACCATATAATTAGAAGCGTCTGCCGCTAATACTATATCTTGAGCAAATGTGTATGCTAAACCAGCTTCGCCGGTAAAGTTTATAGTGTCACCACTTACATTTGAAATTGTTAAATTTGTTGTTGATGTTGAAGAATATCTGTCACTTGTACCTGAAGTACCTGATGAACCACTTGTACCCGAAAAACCATCAACACCTGAAGTACCTGAAGTACCACTTGTACCTGGCTGTCCATCTTGACCTGAAGTACCTGAAGATCCATCAACACCCGAAATACCTGAAGAACCTGAAGTTCCACTTGACCCCGATTGACCATCTTGACCTGATGTACCTGATGAACCCGATGTACCATCTATACCACTTGTTCCTGAACTTCCCGATTGACCATCTGTACCTGAAGTACCTGATGTTCCATTAGAACCTGATGAACCTGAACCTCCACCTGTACCATTAGCTGCAATATAATTAGTTGCAGCAGCTTGAATATCATCTACCCAATAACTATCTGTTGGAAAAGCTGAAGCAAATTTTGCTAAACTTGATATTTGAGGTAATCCATTTAATAATGGATATAAAATACCATAAGTACTTTCAATAGGTCCATTTGATGGTGGGTCATTTAAACTATCATTTGTTAAAACTCTTAAATCTGTGTCTTTAATTATTAAAACAACTTCATTATCGTTATTAACACTAATAATATCCACAACATCGTACCAACTACCATTTGGTAAAAGAAATTGCCATCCAATTTCAATATCATTAGCATTATATAAATTTGGATTATTATAGTAATTTGGGTATCCTGCCGAAACACTTTGTATTTCAAATGTTGCTTGATAAGATAATGGTGCACCATCGTAGGTTCCTCCACTCCAATAAGAATATACACTTGTAGTTCCTTGTGATATACTACCAACCAATATTTTTTCAGGTATATGAACTGTTGTTGACATTTATTTTTTTATATTTTAAGAAAGTAATCCAAATGTTATTGTTATAGTTGTATTTCCTGAACTAACTAATCCAGTATTAGTACTATTCAAACCATATATTGTTAATGTTGTATAGTTTCCACTTGATAATGTTTGAAGAGCAGCAAATTGACTATTAGATAAACCCGTAGGTGCCTTACTCCAAACACTTGTACCATTTACACCATGTGTCATTATGTTAACTAATGGTTGAACTTGGAGTCCTGATGGTCTTGTAACACTCAATGTAGTACCATCAACTTTTGTAAACACCCATCCAGCAGTTTGAAGAGTTGATAAATTTTCACCATTTGGACCTATTGCACTTACTAACCCTGTTGGGAAGGCATCCATTACATTCGATGTATACGATAATGTAACTTGATAAATTTTAACTGAACTTGTTGCCGATGTACCTGAAGAACCCGATGTTCCTGAAGTACCAGCTTGTCCTGAAGAACCTGAACTACCTGATGTGCCCGATGTACCTGCCTGTCCTGATGTACCCGATGTTCCGTTTTGTCCTGAAGAACCAGACGTACCAGATGTACCTGCCTGTCCTGAAGAACCTGAACTACCTGATGTACCCGAAGTACCTGATTGACCTGAACTACCACTTGTACCTGAAGTTCCTGATTGACCTGATGTTCCTGAAGTACCGTCTATACCTGATGAACCACTTGTACCTGATGTACCATTTACACCCGAAGAACCTGACGTTCCACTTGTACCTGATTGACCTGAACTACCTGAAGTACCTGAAGTACCTGAAGTACCTGATTGACCATCTGTACCGCTCGTACCCGACGTACCACTAATACCTGAAGTTCCTGAAGTACCTGATTGGCCGGAAGATCCTGATGTTCCTGAAGAACCATTAGAACCTGAAGAACCACTTGTACCACTTAATCCTGAACTACCTGATGTACCCGAAGTACCGCTTTGTCCTGAAGTTCCTGAAGAACCATTTGAACCTGCATTACCCGTAGTACCACTTCCACCTGTTATAGAAACTAAAACCGCTCCTGTTCCTGTATTTGTTACAGTTGCACCACTAAATGTGATTCCTGTTATTGATGTATATGTTGAACCTCCTGATTCTGTAATAGAAGTCAAAGATGACATTCCTGAAGAACCAGATGTACCTGATGTTCCGTTTTGTCCTGATGAACCTGATGTTCCCGATGTACCTGCCTGTCCTGAAGAACCTGAGGAACCACTTGAACCTGAAGAACCATTTGACCCACTTGAACCTGAAGATCCGTTAGAACCTGAAGAACCACTTGTACCTGAAGAACCATTGGTTCCGTTTAATCCTGATGTACCCGAAGAACCATTAGAACCATTTTGTCCTGATGTACCCGATGAACCGTTTTGTCCTGAACTACCTGAAGTACCTGAAGAACCATTACCTCCTGATGCTCCTGATAAGTTTACTGACCATGATGTATATGAACCACTACCTACAATACCCACAACTGTAACATTCATTACACCTGTAGATTGATTGTATGAGTTTACTGTACCTAAAATATAGTTTGAACCACTATTAGCAACTAAAACTCCTTGTGCTATTGAATATCCTAAATAAGTTTCAACAGTTACATTAAATGATGAACCTGTTGTTAAACTTGAAATGTTGATTGATGAAGTGGATGTTGTTGCGTATCGGTCGCCATTTGTACCTGATGTACCTGATGTACCGTGGATACCCGATGTACCTGAAGTACCCGCAGAACCACTATAACCTGATGTACCTGATGTACCGTCTGTTCCCGATGTACCTGCACTACCCGATGTACCATTTGTACCTGAACGACCTGAAGTTCCTGAAGAACCCGAATTTCCTGAGGTACCTGATGTACCTGCAGTACCATTTATACCATTTATACCTGATGTACCTGAAGTACCCGATGTACCTGTTGTACCACTCGAACCTGAAGAACCACTTGTACCTGAAACACCTGAAGTACCTGATGTACCATTTGTTCCTGAACGACCTGATGTACCTGATGTACCATTTACACCTGATGTACCTGAAGAACCAGCAGAACCATTAGCACCATTTATACCTGATGTACCTGAAGTACCGGCAGTTCCTGATGTACCAGCAGAACCTGAAGAACCACTTGAACCTGAGGAACCGTTAGTTCCATCTCTACCTGAAGTACCTGATGTACCATTACACCTGATGTACCTGATGTACCATTTACACCCGATGTACCTGACGTACCGTTTGTACCTGCAAGACCATTTATACCTGATGTACCTGATGTACCATTTCTTCCCGATGTACCCGATGTACCCGCAGAACCTGATGAACCACTTGTTCCTGAAGAACCATTAGAGCCGTCCCTTCCTGAAGTACCATTAGAACCGTCCCTTCCTGAAGTACCATTAGAACCATCTCTTCCAGATGTACCTGAAGTACCATTTGTACCATGTACACCTGAGGTACCTGAAGTACCTGAAGTACCATTAGCACCTGAACCGCCACCAGTGCCACCTGAGAATAAATCTGTAATTGATGTTCCTGAAAGATAAATATTATCCGCGTAAACGGCATCAAGAGGAGTTGATAGTGAACCTAAATCAACCGTCGCTCCTGCTGGAACATTTGCTGTATCAATCTGGGTCCAATTTATAGTTTGTAGTGCCATGTAAAAGTAAAGTCTTTTACATAAATACTTTATTTAATAAGATTGTATAAAAAAAGGGAACATTTTTTTGTTCCCTTAATTCTTATAAATAATTTTTGATTTTTTCTATTAAATCTTCCCTACTTTCATAGTCCCTTTCAGGTACAAATACAGGTCCCTCATCTTCTCCATTAAGTCCTATAAACACTGTGGGAAGTGAATTATGTCCTGTTTGTTGAACAACGACATCCCAAATACTTTTATTTGATTCAATTTCTAAATCTATGAAGGGTATATTTTGTTTATTTAATTCTTTTTTTAATTCAACACAATGAATACAACCATCTAAACTAAAAACAATTATCTTATTTGCCATTATTAAAACCCTATTTTACTTGTCTTATTTGTTGATTTGATTGTTTCAACATCAATATTATAAATATCGGCAAGACACATACCTTCTTCTGAAACTTGTTCTTTTCCTAAACTTACCAATAATCTGTTAGTATCTTCAATTGATAATTTTTCAAATTTATGTTCAGCAATCAATCTTCCTTTACGAAGTAATGCTTTGTCAATTTTTTCTCTCTTCATGTTAAAGGTTGCCACTACTTGGATATTCAAACAATCACCTAAAATACCGTCTGTTAAGTTTAGAATATTTGATACTCCCGCAGGTGAACCATTACCTTCTCTATCTCCAATTACACGTTCAGCATCTTCAATGATAAGAATACTATTCTTATGGTCCATCAAAAATGGAATGATGGTTGGTTCAGATAACATTTCCGCTATAGATGGTGGAATAAATAAAATGTCCTTATCGATAATTAAACTTGTTAAATGTTTAATATAAGA
>Ga0007876_1000504_pt1 | contig 14826 bp, 20 predicted proteins | sample CryBogCBH24Aug09_FD_70958 | JGI IMG/M metagenome (GOLD analysis project Ga0007876, IMG submission 70958) | Freshwater microbial communities from Crystal Bog, Wisconsin, USA - CBH24Aug09 | ecosystem: Environmental > Aquatic > Freshwater > Lake | place: Crystal Bog, Wisconsin, USA | collected...
ATTCGAATAATCTTTCCATTCTTCTCTTAAAGAATCAAAACTACTTTCATTATAATTACAATTTATATAAACTTCGGCTATATCTAATAGCCCACTAACTTTCATATCTGATAATTGTTCGTCTGTAATGTCTTTCCATCCCGGAAGATCGACTATATGATAAAATACTTTTAAATTCATCTATTTCTCTGTTCTATAAAGATAAGGAGGACATTCTTGAGTATAGTAATCCTGCCATACATTGTATAAGCTATACATATTAGCATTATTATATCCGTACCACGCTTCGGCATCGAATCTATAATGCTTACCGTGAGGTATTTGAGGAACAAATCCTATAGTATGAGGTAATAAAAATTTATTGCATTTTTTTATAAAACTAGATCTTGCCCAATGAAAATTGCCGCTAAAATGTTTAGGAGGAACATCAGGATTGATCAAACATCCGACTGCATCGTAGCCTTCTTCTAACTTTGCTACACAATCTCTCCATTTGGTTATATTAAAATAATTCATCAACCAACGCCAATGGGTAGTAGGAACTTGTAAAGGCCCGCCTAAATGCATTATACCTTTTAGATGCAGATAAAATGCAAAGAATTCTTCTTCGCTATTATCTGCCATATCCTTCATAAAATTTAAAGTAGGTATTTCAAAATCATTAGATACATTTTTTTGAAATATCCAATGTATATTTGTATAATTTTTATATTCGTCTTGTAAGGATCGATAACTTGCTTCATTATAATTGCAGCAAACATAAACTTCTGCAACATCCAACAATCCACTATATCTCATTTCTGTAAATTGCTCGTGTACTAGAAATGTGAAAAATGGTAGATCCACTACATGATAAAATATTTTTAAATTCATTTTAATCCCTTTGATATTCCGATGGCTGCGCTACAAATGCATATAAATTTTGATTAAACTGATGAAAACTGAACCATCGATCATTAGCAGTTCCATAAATCATCTCACCGGCCATTAATGCCGATTGTTCGCCGAGCGGATTAGAATTAACTCGTTCGCCTAAACTAGGTAGTCCTAGCTTTGGAATTTTTCTAAAAAATTGACTATTAACCCAATGCGTAGAGCCCGAATAATGTCCAAATTGAATTCCTGGCATGTTCGGCTCGCGTCTTTCAACTCCACATGTATCATACCCTTCTTCTAGTTTTGCAACACAATCTCGCCAACGAGTTACTGCCCAATAATCTAAATATCGGCGCCAATACGTTGGCGCCGGATCTATACAACCATTTAACCCTTCATACATAATTCCTTTTGGATGTATGTATAACATAGGAAAAATTACATTTATATCTTTCGATGCAACATCATGCATTAATCTAAAAGTTGCTACTTCTTTGTCTTGAGGTGTTCCCGGACTCTGATACCAAGTAATATGATTAGAGAATTCTTTATATCTTTCTATAAAAGGTTGCCAATCATTTAAATTAAAATGACAATTTGCATGTAAATGGCCTGCTGTTAACAACCCAGAATCAATCATTCGATCAATTTGTTCTGTTGCAATTTCTTTCCAACGCAATCCTTGTCCAAAAGCATGATAAAAAATCTGCGGGGGAGAATTAAACATGACAGCTTCCTTACAATAATATGCGCATATTTATATTTAAAATACTTGGTCGCCGTAGAAGGGCTTTTCTCGCATCCAAGTATGCGCTACCGATTAACGATGGTAGAACCGTTGCAATTTGGTGCAGCAGATAGGATTCGAACCTACATCAAGGTGCAACCGCTGCATTGGATCCATGTAGACAGGATTGGCCACCACTAGCCCATTACGCACTTACTGCCGCATTATTTGGTGGGTAAGGTAGGATTCGCACCTACTCAGTCGGAACGTTTGATTTACAGTCAAATCCGGCTCTCTCACTCCGGCGCTTACCCAAATAATTTATATACTAAAGCATACTACACTAGGTATGCTTTAGTATATAAATTCCGGATTTTACTCCCTGCGTTTTCGCCACAGGTTTGATCCCCGGTTCCGCCCGTTTACAGCATGTTTATAGTGCGCTGCAGGGTCCTCGTTACCCTATTTTCACACTGCTAAAAACAAAAACCCCAGGGTTCTTAATCCTAGGGTCCTTTAAGTGGTTTTAGATGTTTTGTTGTTACTCTAACATCTCACTTCCGGACCCCGGACTCCCTTCTTGGCCGCGATCATATGAATAATTCATAATCGACGACCAAGCGGGTATGAACCCTGCTTTAAAGGTCTTACTATTATGAGTTCTAAATGTCGCTGCAATTATCATTATTATTCCTTGTTTATTAAGTCTATGCATTACAACATAGATATTTAATATACGTTTATTTATCCCTGCTGTCAATAGTTAATTAACAAACTTTCCAAATCATTTAAACTAAATTCCGGAAAAAATTTGTTGTCTTGCGGAAATTGATTCAATAATATTTGTTTAAAATTCGGAACTAACGATACCGCATGATCCATAAAATTTTCTAAATGATAATATTTGCCTGCTTTAAACAAACCATATGCAATTCTGATTTGTATAGGATCGTTTAACATTTGATCTGTCATATTATTGATATAAAATTCCATATGAACATCATTTAAATAAAATGGTAGACATAATGTACCGTGAAACCCGAATGTGTCGAATTTTCCTCCAGGTAATTCTGCAGAAAACTTTTTTGCCAAATCACTTGTAGCAAATTGTATTCCTTGCTGTTCTAACGTTTTTCTATAATAACGACAAATAGTTGCATCTTCAATATCTTTGTCTTTACCAAATTCTTCTAATCCAAATGGTAATGTTTGGCAGGCTTCTAATAATTTTCGACTTCTAATACTAAATCCACCGTTACCAACATTTAATCCTTCGGGTGCCCATGGCCAAACTGCACCGATATAATCATATTTCAAATAGTCATTATCCCAAAATGTAGCATCAGTTGGCATTCCATCGTATTGGACCATCATAAAATGATCTGTTTCGATATAGTCGATTAGATTATGAAATACTATCTCGCTATAATCTCTAATAGAGAGAGGATCTGTATCTATATGAACAGATCCGGGATATAAGTCTTGATCACTAATAACTAATACATTCTTTGAATTAGTTACTTGCACTGCTTGTTCAATTGCTTTGCTAGTTAAAGCATGTTTTACTGTAGTTACAGCTACGATAGTTAAATTATTCATATTTTATTATAACAGTGTTAATGTTCCTTGGTCAAGCATTTTAGATTGATTTTTATTAGAATAAGAATTTAAAATTGATAAATTTTTAAAAATAATATCTTTCGGGTTTAAAAATGGTCCGTGATAAAAATAAGTAGCCCACTGTGAAAACATGTGTTCAACGCCGCCTTTTAACCAAATTTTATCTTTTGGAAATATTTTTGTAGCAAAACATGCTAAACTACTTGCACACAATATACACATTTCTGCTTTTGTAATAATGTTAAATGTTTCTTTTAAATTAGTTTGATTGGTTAAATCTATTAATTTTGTATGTAACGGAGCGGTCTTAGTACTTCGATTTACAACTACACCTATAATATTATTTTGGTCAAGAAATTTAAAAATATGATTCCAATCATTATCATCGAATTCTCTACCATTAATTTCAGCATCGCTCCAAGGATGTATTACTACATAACGGTGTGGTAAATTAAATCTACCAATATCAGGCCAAGCGCTACGAGTAGTAATTCTGCTGCTCTGCCATCTATGACCTTTGAATATTCTTTCTAAAGTAGGGTCAAGCCCGCAATCAGTTATATCTGCCATTTCTTGATCGGTGAGATTTAACCCGCACATACGATTTAAATCTTCTTTACGATGTATATTAATAAAACGATCACCGGGTTGCCATGGTTTAGTTGGTCGTTCATCACAAAAATTATCATACATAATTGTTTCTTTTTCTAAATTAGGAAAAATATCTTTTAAATTTACAGCAGAGCGTATTTCTTCTCTATTACGTGTTGCCCATAATACTTCAGTGACGGAATCTTTTTCAAATTCTGTCATGAAACTTTCAGCTCCAATAAAATCGCCTAACCCACCTGTAAAAAGAGCTTTCATTTTTAATTCCTTTTTATTGTTTAAAATTTAATATAAATTGATGCAATGCATATGCATCAGCATGTAGCCAACGTTGTGTATTACGCCAAAGCCAATGGTCTTTTTCTCTATTACAAAATCTATCTTTTCTTTCCCATAGTTCATCTTTAATATCTACTAACAACGGAGTTTTAACATCTGTAACTATATGATATCTTCCTAACATTTTTGCAATTTCTCTATACCAGGTATCCACATACCAATGATGAAATTGAGGAGGGAGAAAATAACCTAGCGTTTTAACCCAATTTTTATGTATACAAAAATGAGGACAATGATCTGCAGTTAAAAATCCTTCTTCCCATTCTAATCCGTCGACAGAAGGATATACGAACGCAATCTTGTCCGGATAATTATCAAAATGTTTTATAATCTTCGGAACCCAATTTTCTGTTTCAAACCATCCATCATGTCCGATTAAAAACAGGTAATCATACTTAGCCTTTTCTGCCATTATGTTCCAACTATATATAGGGCTACGGTCTGGTCCTATTGAAATATATTTTGAATCGATTAGATCAAGATATTGTTGTAATTTCGGGTCGTCGTCGTTTAAGTATAATTGTATTTCGATCGGAGCTCCGGCCAATGCTATAGCCGACTTTATCATTTTAGAGGCTAATTCGGGTTGACCTCTACTAGGACATAATAAACTTATCATAATTTTTCTTTTATAATTTGTACATAATCGCTACAAATGCCATAACAATTTGTATTAAGGTTTTTAAATTCCGGATCATACCATTCAGGTAATACATTTATGCTAACAGAAGTTAGCTCTTTACCAGGGAATGTCCAGATAAAATTATTACTGGTAAGCACGAAATCATCATTCTGATGCCAAAAATATTTGTAAAATGTAGTAGAAGTTAACCAACGCAATGTTGCTAGATTCTTAGCATGTATCCAAAAGTTTAAACTATTACTTTTTAAAAATTCTTCTTTAATTAAGTATTGTGGATTGTCATGTCCTAACCATAATTCTGAATTAATCACCCATAAGTCGATTTCACAATCAAATCCTTGCTCGATTGTTTTTAAAATTTGTTCGGGTCGATTCTCGATTTTTTTATCAGGACCTTGAGTAAGCCCTCTATGCGCTATTAATTTCATAGGTTAATTTATTTTTAATATTTTTATAATCCGCTTATATCGACATGAGTTAACATAAACACATTTTTCATATTTTCAATAGGATACATAATCCACATAGGATTATATGAATGAAATAATTGAGCAAATTTTTCAGGGTGCATAAACCTTTGTTTTTCTATAAAAGACCCGCCCTCAAAGCTTACATCTAATATAGATAGTTTAGCATATTTTTTTAAAAATAGATAATAATAATAGATAGCATAATCACCATTTCTAAAAATCATAAAATCTTCACCTTGATCTTTTTGATTAAATCCAAGATAATCGCACATTTCTAAAAACCAAGGTTTGTAATAAACTATTATATCATGCCAATGTACATTATTTCCTGAAGTATAATCTTTTAAAAATTGATAATCTTCAAATTTAAAATATTTCAAAGCATATGTATAAAATTCTTCTCTATTTCCGCTGTTAGCATGTACTAATCCATTGTTTATTTTATTTTGGAATAACTCATCGTAATTTTTATTACAGATAAATCTACTATCGACATCAATTACGCCAACTTTATCAAAATCAGTTTGAGAAAAAATTTGTATTAATCCATACCATTTTTTATGTGTAACTATGCAGTGCTTATTCCATGTGTGTCCATCGTAAATAATGGACCTATATTTTAATCCTTCTGCCAAATCTGCAAATTTTTTACGTTCTTCTTCTGAAGAAAAAACAAGGTAAATATGATCATCGTCGAAATGCTCGTTATAAGATTTAATCCAATCTAGTCCGTAATTAAACTTTGCTTCGTGTATTGGTGCTAAAAAACAAGATTTATTCATAATGTTCCTTTGTAATTTTCTAAGAAATAATTAAGATCTTCCGGAGTACCAATACCCCACATTTTTTCTATTTCTTTAATTCGTATTTTTTTATTATCTTTTATTGCTTCATTGAAAACAGGGCAAACATAAAATTCATTATTAACTCTTATATTATTATTAATCATCTGTTCAGCATATTTGACATAATCTTCCCCGTGTTTCCAGAAATAAACCCCTACGGTCGCATGTTCGCTAATAGGCTTTTTTTCTGCTACTTCTAGTACAAATCCATCATTACCGGTACGAGCATAAGACCATTTCGGATGATGAGACTTAAATGTTAAGATTCCGCCATCTATTTCATCCGCACTAAATGCATATAAACATTCGTTACTATTCCATTCGATATATTGATCGCTATTAGAAATTATTAATGGATCATTATTATTAATTAATTTTTTTGCTAACAATGTGGTACAAGCAGCTCCTTCTGTTATGCCATCGACTTGTATAATATCACAGTTAGGAGCGATTAAGTTTAACAAATATTTTAGATTATATTTCTCGTAATGATCTTTTTGTACTATAAAAATATAATGAGCTTCTATATTTAAATTATTAACCACTACTTCAATCATAGGTTTACCTTCGACTTCAATTAATGGTTTTGGAAAAGTATATCCTGCCTGAGAAAACCTACTACCTGCTCCTGCCATAGGAATCAACACATTCATTTTTTTATTTCTCCAAGGAATTTTTTTATGTAAAGTGCCTTTTAAAATATCAATAGCTTCATTGATTTTATCTTCGTTTAGATCAAAACTGTCATTTACTGGGATAAGATGTGCTCCACTGTCTATAGCACCTTGTCTACCTATATGACTATCTTCGATAATTACGGTATTCTTGGGTAAACAATTTAATGCAATCATACATTTCCAGTACATTTCCGGAAATGGTTTCGTTCTTTTAACATCTTCATTGCTGATGAAATAATCCACATATTGTAATATTCCTATACTTAATAATGCTAATTTGACCGTTTCTCTGATACTATTACTAGCAACAGCAATTTTAATATTTTGACTTTTTAATGTTGAAAAAATCTTAATTAATTTTTTATCTTTAGGAAATTCTCGAATAAGATCAAATGTAGCAAGTTGTTTATCTTTCCATATTTGATCGAATAGCTGTCTACTTAATCCTTTATTTTCATATAGTAATTCTAATTTACGAGTGGTGTTTAAACCATCATATGTGCTTAAATGTTCTTCTCTAGAAATTACATATTGTTTTCCGATTTTTTCTAAAGCAGCGTTTAATGCATTATAATGTAATTCTCTACTTTCAATCAATACACCATCTAAATCAAAAATTATTAATTTATTCATATTTCTTAATTATATTATTAATACCAAATCTATTTATATTATAGTAGTATATAATATAAATATTCATGGTTATAATCTACAGGAGATTTTATGTCCATTACTCTAGCCGAATTATCAGAAAAACAAAGATTAAAGTATCCAGACACTGCAACTGATAAAGAATCTACACACAAGTATTTTAGTAATTTTTATGAAACTTATATGGCACCATATCGAGATCGAGAAATTAACTTATTAGAAGTAGGATCTGCGTGGGGCGGAGCATTGTTGTGTTGGGATGATTGGTTTACAAAAGCTAACATCATAGGAGTAGAATTAAGAGATCATACTCCTGAAGGAAAAGCTGCAATGGAGGGAGTACCTAATTTTATTTGGTACCCTCAGGTGTTTATTCCTGAAGTAGCAGAACGGCCTCGTATTAATTTATATGCAGGAGTTGATGGATATTCTTCTGAATTTGTAAATAGCTTGCCTGATTTAGATATTGTAATCGACGATGGTTGGCATGAAGTTGGACAATGGGAAAAATTTTATGAATTATATCTTCCTAAAATTAAACCCGGCGGTATGTTAATCATTGAAGATATATCAGATTGGCCATTACATGCTACTCCGGGTTGGTCTATTCAAAAGAATTTGATAGATCCTATTAAACATTATAGACATCAACTATTTGATTTTAGAGAATTAACAGGTGATCGTCATAGTATGATTTTAGCTGTTTGGGTAGATTAAGGAAATATTCTATATGACATTAGGAATTACTATGGTTATTACTAGCTGTGGTCGGCAAGATTTATTAGAAGAAACTATTAAATCTTTTGAACGATTTGCACCTAATACGCTAGATGAATTAATTATAGTCGAAGATACTGAGATTAAAAATGACTTTGTAAAAGACCTAATACCTAGTGTAAAAAAAATAACCTTACTGAATAGTCCAGTTACCCGTAGAGGGCAATTATTAAACATCGAATGGGCGTATAATTATGTAAAAACTCCGTATATCTTTCATTGCGAAGATGATTGGGTTTTTACTAAATCGAATTTTATAGAAGATAGTCGAAGATTACTCGAAGCATATCCTGAATGTTTAATGGTTCATCTACGTAGTCATAGAGATCAATGGCAGGTCGATTACAATAGAAGTTGGGTTGAAGAAACTGAATACGTTTTATCAGATGCCGAAGGATCTCTAAAATATTGGAAAATTCGTCCTTGGATACAACACGATGGCGGATTTGGATTTACTTTTAATCCGGGATTACGAAGATTATCTGATTATCAAAAAGTCGGAGGGCTAACTACTCCTATTGCAGTTAAATATGGTCCATTTTTTAATAAAAAAGACGGGTGCTTAGTTGAAAGAACACATGCAGAAAATTATCAAAGATTAGGAATGTGGTGTGCTAGTTTAGAACCCGAAGGACGAGTACAGCATATCGGATGGCATCGACATATACCAACATAAGGAATTTTAAATGATTATTAATAAAATATATATAGACACTTCTAAATCCAAAACAGATTTATGTACGTTAGGTGAAAAATATCAAACTGATAAATCACCATTTAATACTGGGTGGCATCGCCATCCTTATACAGCGGTTTATGATTTTTTGTTTTCTACTTATCGATATGGTAATATCAATTTTGGAGAAATTGGAATAGAAGGCAATGCTTCGATGAAGTGTTGGAGATCATATTTTCCTAATGCCACATTATATGGATATGATTACATGACTGATAAAATTGCAAGAGCGCAAGCAGATAATTTATATAATACTCATTACAATTTTATGGATTGTAGGGTTCCTCAATCAATTGATTATGGATTATCAATTTGTGCTGATAAATTTGATATTTTAGTAGACGATGCTAGTCATAGGCCTGAAGACCAATTTCCTGTTATAAATGCAGCAGTTGATCATCTTAAGCCTGGCGGAATACTCGTAATCGAAGATATTTTTCGTTCATCGATTGAAAATGAAGAAATTAATCGAGTTGCTAATATACACGGTGTTACAGGATTAAATCAATATGAACCTATAGTAGAACAATATTCTAAATATTTTCATCATGTTTCATGGGTAGTAACTAATCATGAAGCAAGATATTCGCCAGAATGGGATAATGATGCTTGGTTAGTTCTCATCAGAAATAACGTTTCTCGGTAAAATAATTGTATGAAAATTTATTATAGATTTAGTTTTAACTTAATGCCTGATAATACAGGTAATCCTCGATCTCCACCTCAGAGACCGATTTGGTTTGATAAATGGAAATGTTTAGAAAACTTTGTCAATGTATTTAAAAGTCACGATATACATATAATTGCAGATAGTGTTGACGATGATACTTTTAATAAATTAAAAAAAATATATAATTTTTTAGAAATAGAAAAAACTAACTTTGGTAATAATGCAGGATCATTTTTACACGGATTATCTCAGGCAATAACTTTACCTTCAGATACTAATGTTTATTTTGTAGAAGATGATTATATCCATCACGAAGGTTCTGATATTATTTTAGAACAAGGTTTAGAAAGATCACCTTATGTTAGCTTATATGATCATCCAGATAAGTATTGGAATAAAAATTCTGAAAAGTTTTTTAAAATATTAATAACCGAAGATTGTCATTGGAGAACAACTGGTTCTACTACTATGACATTTGCAAGCAAAGCTTCTTTTCTAAAAGAAGATATTGATATTTTCTATAAATGGTGCGGTGGTACCGATAATTGGACGCACGATACTCAACTATTTACAGAGCTTAGTAATAAAAGGAGTTTAATTACTCCTATTCCTGGTTACGCCACTCATTTAGATAGTTGGGTAATTGCTAATTTAGTTGATTGGAAGTCTGTCTTAGATAGAACAACTTCTAAATAGAACCTACTTCCATTCAGTAGGTTCGATAATTCCACCCGGCCAATAATCTTGTACTGTTTTCCCAGAATCTGGTAGAATTAAATTAGCATATTTTTCTTTGTTATCTAAAATAATTTTAGGAAAATATTCATCTAAATTAACAGTATGCCAGGTAACGTTGTGCGGTCTAATATGATCTGTCCCGTCACTAATGTGTTTTTCAATATTAAAATTTTCAATAACATGTGGTTGATTATATTCATTGTGACTAAAACTTTTAACTTTATATTTGGCAAAATTTTCATCTCCCATCCATCCAAAATGCCATCCTGCATGATGTAACGCTATTCTCGATCTACCAGGAATATCATTAGTATACCTCATTCTATGACCTGCAATATAAGGTCCGCCGCGAAATGCTCGACCCCATACTTTATAGTGCCAATCAGGTTTAGCATCTACATAATTAAATTTAAAATAAAATGCTGGCATAAAGAGGCCATATAAATCATAATTAGTATTTCTAATGTATTCAAAAGCTTCTGGTCTTACGATTTCATCTAAATCACTAAGTAATATTACATCATCTTTTCCTACATCTTGCCATCCTATCATCATATGATCTCGTTGCCAATGTTCGTTGTCCCAAGGATTGCTGTAAGTTGGAGAATTTGATACCTTAATGTGTTGTACTTTATCCCACCATTTTGTATATCGATTTAATTGTGTTTCTAAAGTAAATCCTTTGTATAAACCACTATAAGTTCTATCGCATTCTACAATAACAATCTTATCTACATAATCATAATGTTGAGCTAATCTTAGTTCAAGAATGTCAAATTCGTTCCAGAATAAAGTTGTATCAATTATTTTCATTTATAAGTGCCTCTATTTTAATTTTTAAATTTCTAAGATAATTCTGCCACCAATTATATATCGTTAATCTCAATTCTTCTAATCTCGGTAAATCTTTCATTAGATCATTGATCAATCGTGGTGCTTCTTCCCAATCATTAATTTTTATTAAAGGATTAATACCGAACAAATTTTCCCAATAAGGATCATTTTCTACAATAGGAATAGCGCCCATTTGAAGAGCTTCAGTTGTTCTAAAAGTATCTTGGTTAAAATTTCCTCTCGGTGAAGGAGCAAACAAACTATTATTGTAAAGATCAGCCATTTGAGTAGGATCAAACGCATGCCCTAAAAACGGCCCCCATGTCTCTCCACCTTTTTTAAAGTAACCTGCTCCATTAGGAACAGTACTCATGTAATGTGCCATAGCAGGGCGTGTTGTTTTTTCAACATGTCCTGTAAAACTCCAGACATATTTCCTTTCATATACAGTTTTTGCAACTGTATTATGTGGATACGTTAAATTCCAGCCTAATGGGATGGTCATTACTTTGTCATTTTCTTCTATAAAGTAATTTCGTAATACAAATTTTACCTTAGGATAAAAACTTCTTGAATCATTATAATATTCATCACTAAGATGTATCAAGCCTACATCATATCCGAATTTTTCTAAATATTCTTCAATTTTTACTGTGCAATTAAACACCACTATTCTATTATCTAATTTCTTCACCCAATTGTAATCAGTAGTAGTTACATGTGGAATATTTTCGAATAAAAATTCTATCCAATCTCTTTCCCAAGAATTGTCTTTATCACACAACCATACAAGGTTAATCATATTATCTCCGCTAATACTTTTTATACTTATATATTTTAAATTATTATATGCTTACTTTTGAAGCATCACTTTTTTTTTAAATATTATATATTATATAGGAATAAAAATGGATCAATTTTTTAATTTAGTAGCACAATTAGGATTTCCAATTGCAGCGGCATGTGCTGGAGGATATTTTGTATTTTTAACATTAAAATTTATCTTAGCTGGAGTAACTAGTAGTGTTAATGGAATGAAGGGTATTATTACCGCTTTAGATAATCGTGTTAAAACTATGAATCACGATGTTATTAGAATTGATACATTAGTATCTAATGCACTTGGGTTGAAACCGGATATCGATCGCATAGCTAGAGCTGATGGAAAGAACGATGCTCGTAGAGATTAACCGATCAAAGTAATCAAAAGTTAATATATTAAAATATAAATATTGGTTGTAACCACCGAGAGATTCCTATGTCTACAAAAATTTTATTCATTCTCAAGAGACGAGAGGATTATAATGCTGTCGCCCACAGCCCGAGAGGTCTTAGTACAGGGCTGTACAATTCCGCTACTTTTATGAAAGATATGTTAATAGAAGATGGAATTAATGCTGAACTCGAAATCGCAATTGATAACAATTGTATTGACAGGTTAGTTACTAAACACCGTCCTACTCACGTTATTATTGAAGCACTATGGGTAGTGCCTAGTAAATTTGCTATACTTACTAAATTACATCCTAAAGTGCGTTGGATTATTCGTTTACATAGTGAAATGCCATTTATGGCCGGTGAAGGTATGGCTATGGATTGGATAGGTGATTATGTAACTCATCCTAACATCGATATCGGAGTAAATGCTCCTAGAATGTTAGATGAAGTACAGACATACTTACGTATCAAACAACAGTGGTCAAAAGAAGAAACTGCACGTAGAGTATTTTATATGCCTAATTATTACCCAAAAGACTATAAAATAAAGTCATTTGATACAAGTAAATATTGGGTCGATGTTGCATGTTTTGGTGCGGTTAGACCATTAAAGAATCATTTATTGCAGGCGTTTGCTTCTTTGAAATTTGCTAATAATGTTGGAAAACAATTAAGATTTCATATTAACGGCGGCCGCATAGAAATGAAGGGCGATCCTGTAATGAACAATCTAAAGGCCTTATTTCAGCATATCGAAGAACACGGTCATCAAATGGTAGTACACGAATGGACTCCTAGAGAAGAATTCCTTAAAATTTGTGCAGGAATGGATATCGGGTTACAATGCAATTTTAGTGAAACATTTAATATTGTTAGTGCTGACTTGATTAGTCAAGGAGTGCCAATTGTTGGATCTAAAGAAATACCTTGGGCAACAAAGTTTTTTAATGCGGATCCAACCAATAGCGACAATATTGCTGATATGATGTTACGAGCTTATCATTATCCAAAACTTAATGTCTGGAGAAATCAAACAAATTTAGATAAGTATACAAATAAAACCAGAAAAATTTGGTTTAATTATTTTACCGGAGCTAATAATGAAACACAAAGTTAAAACACACAATTGGGTTGGCGGAATATTACGTGCTAGAGAATTTATTTTTGAAAGCTTTGACGATGCTATTAGATTTGTACAAGGTAGCAGTAATCATTCTGTTAAAATTTTCGATGAAGAAGGTCGAGTAGTACACGAAGCTGTAAATCACTCTGCTGTTAACACTTACGCTTAATGAGCGACGTAGCAGATTTAATTAACAAATATGGGTTTCCTGTAGTGGCTGCAGGCGGAATGGGTTACTTGATTTACTATGTTTGGGAGTGGGCAACAAAAGAAATTAAGCCGGTGTTGGGAGAATCCAACACCGTGCTTATTGCTCTTATAGATCGAATACGTATGCTTGATAATGATTTGATTAGATTAAATCAAAAAGTAACTACAGTGTTACATTTACGCGGTAAAACAATTGAACGAGAACGTGTTGAAGCAGAACAGCAAATAAATAAAATCAAAAAAACTGAAGACGATAATACTGCATCAGCTGGAGAATCTTAATATTATGGCAACAATTAACTGGACAATAGATCGCATGGATGCTGTTCCTTTAGTAGGTGATAGACCAAACATTGTATATACAGTTTATTGGAGTTGTATTGCAACTGATACTGACGTTAACGGTAATACCGTTACTGCTAGTGATAGTGCTAGCTGTAATGTTCCGTATGATCCGAGCACTTATGTTCCTTATAGCGATCTAACTCAAGATATCGTATTAGGGTGGGTATGGAATTATGGCCCTGTTAAAGAATTAGTAGAAGGAGCGGTTGGGGATAAATTATCAAAATTAATTAATCCAATAACAACACCTCCGTTGCCGTGGTAATTTTACTTACTAGTAGCTCTAAATACACCGTCCCAGTCTAACGGAACTTCTTCTTGCATGCGTTCTAGCATCATTTCATAATACTTATTCATTTCTCCACCCCACCCTTTATCGCGCAATTCTTCAGCATAGAAGCGTGCAGCTACCCACATTCCTTCTCTATAAGCATCAAGAAATTTTTCATGTAGTAACCAAGCCATGCCGTCATCAATAGGTGCTAGAGTATAAATTTTAACTGGATCTTTTTTACCTTTAACAGCAATTAGGTCTAATTCAATTAAAGGATATTCATCCATTACATATTCTGCTGTCTTCGGGCCGAGAACAATTTTGACACCATAGGGCTTACTTTGTCCTTCCAAACGGCTTGCAAGATTGACACCATCACCAAGACAAGTATAGTCAAAACGCTGACTGCTGCCCATATTCCCAACCACCACAACATCAGTATTA
>Ga0007876_1000505_pt1 | contig 14792 bp, 6 predicted proteins | sample CryBogCBH24Aug09_FD_70958 | JGI IMG/M metagenome (GOLD analysis project Ga0007876, IMG submission 70958) | Freshwater microbial communities from Crystal Bog, Wisconsin, USA - CBH24Aug09 | ecosystem: Environmental > Aquatic > Freshwater > Lake | place: Crystal Bog, Wisconsin, USA | collected...
ATGATGGGCGGTCTAGCAACTTATGATGCATTTGCAGGCTATCAAAAACTAGTTGGTCGTATGTTTGGTAGTTATATTGAATTTTTGTGGAAGCCAACTAGCCATTTATTAGACATTTTACAGCGTCCATTTGCACAAGGTGAACAGATCCTTGTACAAAGTTACAATTTCCGCCCTGACTGGGTACTACTACAAGACGTTTATGCTAAACAATGGTTGAAAGACTATACCTTAGCCACTGCTAAAATGATGTTAGGTGAAGCACGTAGCAAATTTGCATCAATTGCAGGGCCTGGTTCGGGTGGTATGCAACTAAATGGTACAGCACTATTAACAGCCGCTGACAAAGAAATTGAAAAATTAGACAAAGAGTTAGAAACTCTAGTAGCTGGTGGAACTGGCTATTACTTTATAACCGGATAATAATATGCCAAAAATTACGGACCTGACAAGTACCAGTGTCGTAGACGGAACAGTTGTTGTACCTGTTGTCAAAAACGAAACAGGTACGTTTACTAGCGAGCAAACAACGCTGGCTATTATTAAGAATTTTATTCTTGCAGGCAATGCCGCTACAGCAACAAAATTTGCCAGTCCAGTAACAATTAACGGTGTAAGTTTTGACGGATCTGCTAGTATTACTGTTACAGTTCCACTAAGTGCGGCAACAACATCTACACTAGGCGGTGTAATTGTACCCGTAGTTGGTACCAGCGCAATCGTTAATAATAGTGGAACAATTAGCGTAGCCACTAGTACAGCAACGCAATTAGGTGCTGTTATAGTGCCCACAACTAGCGGTATTAAAGTTGATGGCACTGGAAATATCAGCGAAAATATTGTAGTTCACGCATTTAGTTTTGATGCAAATTACAATTTAATCTACAGCAAAATTACCGATACAAACATAACAATGACAACGGATGGCGTAAACAGCAGTTACGTTACTTATGATGTGGGAAATAGTCAATATGCCTACAGTTTAGACAGCAACGGAAACCTTATAGCTACATATTCCAGCTAAATATTAGAATAATGGATCTAACATGAGTATAACCACAATAAATTTAGGAAAATTAAGAGTTAACTGGCGCGGTGCCTGGACAACTAGTACTGCCTATCAAATAAATGATGCTGTCAGTAACGCTGGTTCAAGTTATATTTGTGTAGTAGCCAATACAAGTTCTAGCACATTTGCAACAGATTTAGGTGCCAGCTATTGGCAACTAATGGCGCAAGGAAACAGTGCCAATACTACCGCAGGTGATATTACCTACTACAACAGTGGTGCAAATCAACGTTTACCAATTGGTACACAAGGACAAGTTTTAACAGTTAATTCAAGCGGTATTCCTTCATGGACTGCACCTAGTGTAACTGGACTAGTTTATTATGTTACACCAGAAGGATCGGATTCAAATAACGGTTCAAGTATTAATACAGCTTTTGCTTCTGTACAAAAAGCCTGTCAATCAGTAAGCGGTCAAGCGGCAACTATTTTTGTTAAGTCAGGTACTTATTACGAAACATTACCTATTACTGTACCGGCTAACGTTAGTATTGTTGGCGACGGTATGCGTGATACTGTTATTACTCCTAAACCAATTAGTACAGTAACAGCAACTTATTCAAGTAACAGTACCACAACACTTAATGTTACCGGTGCTACAGGTACACTACAAGTAGGTATGAGTGTAAGTGGTACAGGTTTTACAGGTTATCCAAAAATTGTAACTGTTGTTAGTCAAACACAAGTTATTCTTTCTGCAGGACCAAGCACAACTCCAAGTGGAACACTGACATTTCAATTTTTAAGTCTTGATGCAAGTCCAGTAGCTAACAATTTAAGTACAATGTTCTACATGAGTGATAGTACATTGTTACAAGGGGTGTTAATGACCGGCATGACTGGATTTACTCCAGCATCAGGCGGTAGTGCAACAGACATTACTGCGGCAACTATTGGCGGTGTTTATCTAAGATTAAATCCATCGACAACAATTACTAATAAATCACCATATGTTAAAGACTGTACTGCTAAGTCAGCAGGAGGTGTCGGTGCTATTGTTGACGGACTAGCAGAAAGTGGTGGTATATTAAGTATGGTCTTTTGGGCCTACAATATTGTAGTTGACGGCGGTGTTGGTATTTGGGCAGCCAATGGTGGTAAAGTTGAAGCAGTTAGTTGCTTTACCTATTATGCTTATATGGGATATACCACAAGTGGCGGTGGACAAATTCGTTCATTAAGTGGTAATAACAGTTATGGTACATATGGTGTAGTATCAGAAGGTTACTTGGCCAGTGAAACTCCAACAACTGGTAGTGTATATGGTAACATGATTACCTATAGTGCGGCCACATTAACTGGTACATTCACAGCCGCTGAAACAATTACGCAACCAGGTACAACAACTATTGCAACTACTGGTGCTACTAGCAGTGGTGGTGTAAGTACAATAACATTCTCCACACAAGGTTCAGCACCATATGCAGTAGGTCAAACTATTGTAGTTGCTGGTGTTACACCAGCAGGATTTAATGGTACTAAAGTAGTTACAGCATGTACAACATCAAGTGTAAGTTTTAGTGGTTCTACAGCTGGACCACAAACAGTAGCTGGTACAATTACAGCAGTGGCCAGTGCTACTGTTACAAGCGTACAAACTGGTTACATTTATTTCAAACAATTATACGGAACTTTCAACACAACTAATACAGTAACTGGCAGTTCAAGTGGTGCAACACTAACACCTAGTTCTGTTGGCGGCCAAGCCAATTACTTGTTTGTATTAAGTGGACTGACAGCCGCTCCGCAAGTTGGTGCAAGTATACAGTTTACAGGCGATTCAGGTGCGTATGTTATCCAAGGTACTAGTGGTAGTTATGTAAACACCAGTAGTGTTATTACAGTAACTCTAGCACAACAAAAAGTTACAACAAGCACAGACACAACTGGCGTAACTATTCGTTATAATTTTAGTTTAATACGCTTACAAGGACATGACTTTTTAAGTATTGGTACTGGAGGTGTTACAACTACTAACTATCCAGGCATTCCAACACAAAGTCCTAACCAAGCAAACCAAATTATACAAACATTCCCAGGTCGTGTTTATTATGTAAGTACTGACCAATCAGGTAACTTTAGTGTAGGTCAATATTTTAGTGTTAACCAAGCAACTGGTGCGGCAACATTGAACGCTAATGCGTTTAACTTGAGCGGTTTGACCAGTTTGCGACTAGGTTCAATTGGTGCTCAGTTAGGTGCGGCAATTAATGAATTCTCAACAGATGGTACATTAAGTGCAAATAGCCCTTATAAAGTTCCAACACAGTCAGCAATTGTCACATACTTGAATAATAGTTATGAAACATTTGCTCCTGCAACAGACCTAGCATATGATTTAGGAACTCCAACTCGTCGTTGGGGTCACTTGTATGTTGGTCCGGGATCAATTACACTAGGTACACTAACAATTACCGATGCTAGTGGTACACTACAAATTCAATCAAGCGGATCAAATGCTCCAGTAAACATCAACAGTATTAATAATGGAACTAGTAATGTAACTGTAGCTAATAACAGCAACGTTACAATTACCGCAGGAGGCACAAGTGCATTGACGGTATCTAGTACTGGTGTTACAGTGCCAGGTACACTAGTAGTAACAGGTAATTTAACAGTCAACGGTTCAACAACTACAGTTAATTCAGAAACTGGTACTAGTTTTGTAGCCAGCAATGGTGTTGTATCAACAGGCAACTATGGCGGTTCATTAAACACTGGTATAGCAATAGACTATTTTTCAAGCGTTGGTCGTTTTAGCGTTTCTGGTACTAATCCAATTACTTTCTACAACGGTGGTTTGGCCAGTACTGCATTATTAACCATTGGTGCAACTGGTAATTTAGCCTTAACAGGTGGCACATTATCATCAAGTGCGTCAACTGTTAACGTTTTTAACACAACAGCTACAACTGTAAACGAATATGGAGTAGCTACCAGTATCAACGTGGCCAGCAGTGCAGGTAGTGCTACAACTTGGATATTAGGTAACAGCAGTTATAACAACATTTTAAGTGTTTATGGTAATGGTACTAGTGGTACTGCTACTGTTACTACAAACGTAACTACAGGAACAGCAAACTTGTTTGCAGGTGTTACTGGTACAATTAACATTGGACAAACTGGAACTACTGTATTAGTAGGCGGAATTAAACCAGCAACTACCGGAAAAGCGATTGCCATGGCCATGGTTTTTGGCGGATAAATATACAAAAGGAATAGGACATGACAGCCCCAAATATAGTAAACGTACAGACAATTACAGGAACAACTAGTGTGACTAGTTTGAGTAATACTAGCAATACCAGCATTGTTAGTAATGCCGCAAGCAGTAGTCAAGTATACAAAATTAATAATGTTATTGTTGCAAATACTAACGGTACAAATGCTTGTAACTTTAGTTTATTTTATAATAGTGCGGCAGCAGGTGGTGGCTCAAATACAGCAATGGCTAGTACTGTTGCAATTCCAGCAAACGCTTCTTTAATTGCACTAGATAAAAGTACAGCAATTTATCTGCCAGAAAATACCAGTCTAACAGTTACAGCAGGTACAGCCAACGTTCTAACAGTTACGGTCAGCTACGAAATAATTAGCTAAGGAGCTCCTTAAAATGGCAAACCGTTTTATAGGTGGCGTCCTAACTAGCAAACAACCTAACACGAGTGGATTTGTCAGTCGTGCATCAACAGGTACATATTTTAATAATCAGGGACTGTTAGTTACTGCTCCTGCAAATCAACCTCGTCTTAATTATAGTTTTAACGGTGTTCCAGCAAGTACATATTACAGCCTAGGTGCTGTTAGCACCGGTTATCTGTCAGCTACTAATTCCAGTGCATTTGCACTCGGTGCAAATAACTTTACTATAGAGTATTGGAGTTGGCAATCAGCAGTTAATGATGAACGTCGTTCAATTTATTCTTACAACAGTGCTCAACAATTTTTAATTGGACATTCAAGCAATACAGTATTCTTTGCGGGATACAATGGTTCAGGTAGCTTAATCGGGCAACCAACTACCAGTGCAGGTACACTACTTGCAAATCAATGGAATCACATTGCAGTAGTTAGAAATGGATCTACTGTTACAATTTACATCAATGGTGCTAGCCAAACTACTGCATCTTTTAGCACAACTGCAATTCGTACAGATCAAACAACTTTATACGTTGGCCAAGATCCGGTAACAGCAGGTAGAACTTTTAACGGTTACCTATCAAACGTTAGAATAGTCAACGGAGTAGCTGTATACACAGGTAACTTTATACCTCCTACTGCACCGTTAACAGCAACACAGTCTAGTGGTACAAACATTTCAGCAATTTCTGGAACTAGCACAACACTATTAACTTGCCAAAATAATACATTCACTGACTTTAGTCCAAGTTCGCTTACCATTACAAATACCGGCGGAGTTGCAAGTACATTCCTGCCTCCAATTTATACACCAGATTTAACTTCAGGAACAGGTTGGTATAATCCTCGAACATTAATTGAGCCAGCTAGTACAAATTTATTCACCTATAGTGAACAATTAGACAACGGCGTTTATTCTCAATCAAGTATTACAGTAACAGCTAACGCAGGAATTGCACCAGACGGCAATACTACAGCTGAACAAATTTTTGAAACAACTGCTAATACTCAGCATATTCTGGGCAGGACTTATACATTATCAGGTGCAGGTGTATTTACGGCTAGCATATTTGTTAAGAGCGCCGGCAAACAATGGATATCATTTGGTCTAGGCGGTGGCGGCAGTGGAAACTGTTTTAATTATTTTGATATCATAAATGGTGTAACAGGAAGTTCAGATGTTGGAGCTAGTGCTACACTATTGGGTGCATCGATTACTCCTGTAAACAATGGTTGGTATAGAATTGCAGTCACAGGTACTACTACGAACAATAACGTTCAACTTTTTATGGCCAGTGCTAACGGTACAAACAGTTATACTGGAGTTGCTACTGCAAGCATTTATGCATGGGGGTATCAATTAGAAGCAGGATACACTCCAACAAGTTACATACAAACAACATCGTCAACTGTTACTCGAGCACAAGATGATGCAGGTCCATTAGCTAGCGGAGTTTATCGTTTAAACGAATTGCAACAACAAAGTTCAATCGATGATCAGTATACTATACAAAGTTTTACAACTACCGGCAGTTCAACATGGACAGCGCCAGTTGACGTTACTAGTGTTGAAGTTCTTGTTGTAGCTGGCGGTGGCGGTGGTGCTGGAACCAATGGCGGTGGTATGGGCGGCGGAGGCGGAGGCGGAGTTGTTTACAACACCAGTTATCCTGTTGTACCAGGCACGGCCTATCCTATCGTTATAGGCACAGGCGGAGCTTATGGAAATACCGCTGGCCAAGGCGGAAATTCATCATTTGGAAATTTAACAGCTATCGGTGGCGGTGGCGGTGTATCGAGAACTGGTGTTGGCGGAAATAATCATGGTGGCTCAGGCGGTGGTGGAAGTGAATATCCTACTCCAGCTAACGTGGGCTACGGTACGCCTGGTCAAGGATACAATGGCGGTCAAGGTTGGACTAATACCGGTGGCGGTGGTGGCGGAGGAGCAGGCGGTGTCGGGTCGAACGCCACTTCTTCAACAGTAGCAGGTGCCGGCGGTCCAGGTTTATATTTTGGAATAAGCGGAACTATAACACAATATGGCCAAGGCGGTGGTGGATCAACTAACGGAGCAGTTGGCGCTGCACCTAACGGCGGAGCTGGATCAGGCGGATCAAACTACGGCGCAACAACAAATGGAACACAAAATACTGGGCAAGGCGGTGGCGGAGCTTACAGTACTACTCCGGGCAATGGCGGCTCTGGTATTGTTATAGTAAAATACAAAAGATCAAATACACGTTTATCATCAGTCTCTAATGAATCTGTGGTAATGCAGAAATTTATCACAACCAATCAGTGGACAGCACCAGCTGGTGTAACACAAGTAGAAGCACTAGTAGTTGCCGGCGGCGGAAGTGGTAACAGTGGAGGTGGTGGTGCCGGTGGACTAGTTTATAGTTCAGCATTTACAGTAACTCCAGGCACCACTTATGGCATTGCAGTTGGTAATGGTGGATCTGGCGGATATTGCGATAGCGGTACTGGATCACAAGGCGCCAACGGTTCTTATAGCGGATTACTATCAAACAATCTTGTTTCAAACGGAACATTTACCAATGGACTAACCGGATGGACTGATCCAGCAAGTGGTGCCGAAGGGACATTTGTCGCAGCCAATGGCGCTGTTATTATAACAAATACAAATACTAACGATCCTCCAGCATGTTTATATCAAGCAATTACTTGTGTTGTCGGCCATACCTATGTAGTAACAACTACAAAAGTTTCTGGCACTAATGATAATCTTGTAACTAATATTACAACTGGAGTAAGCACTGGTGGTGGATCAGGAGGTTTTGGAAACGTGTTGTATTTTGCAGGAGCAGGGCCACAAGGAACTTTAACAGGAACATTTACTGCGGCACAAACTAGCTATTATATTTTCTTACGCCTTAATACAAATAGTCTTTGCTCGGCAGTAGTTACTAACGTTGGTGTTTATGATATCACCGCTGGTACAAGTTTAGTAGCAGTTGGTGGCGGGCGTGGCGGACAAGCTACTGGACCTGCTGGAACCACTCAAATTGGAAGTTCAGGCGGTTCAGGCGGTGGAGCAGCCGCAGACGGAGGCGCTAGTGATGCCGGAGGAACTAGTACTCAGAACAGTATTGTATCAATGGGTTATGGCAATGCCGGCGCTAGCAATGGTGGATTTATTTCAAATCCTTATGGTGTAGGTGGTGGCGGTGGTGCTGGTGGCCCAGCTCCTGCTGTAACTTCTGCTCAAGCATACGGCGGTGGACCAGGATTACCATTTGCTATTACTAACAATTTAGAATACTACGCCGGAGGCGGCGGAGGCGGCCAATATAATACTTCTACTGCTATTGCTCCGGGCGGAGTAGGCGGCGGAGGCAGCGGCGGAAATAATACTTCTGGAAATATTTATGGGCGAGCAGGTGCTCCTAATACTGGAGGCGGTGGTGGTGGCGCTTCTAGCGGAGGATTAGGAGGTGCTGGCGGCAGCGGAGTTGTTATCTTACGTTACCGTGTACCTACACTAGCCGTATTTCAAGATAGTGGTTCATGGACTTGCCCCGCAGGTGTCACTAGTGTACAAGCATTGATTGTTGCTGGAGGTGGAGGCGGTGGTTCTGATGATGGTGGCGGAGGCGGAGCAGGTGGATTAATTTATTCATCTAGCGTATCAGTTACTCCTGGTGTAACATATCCAGTAGTAGTTGGACAAGGCGGCGCCGGTGTATCAGGTGCTTCTACTAACGGACAAAATTCAAGTTTTGCAGGATTAATTGCTATTGGAGGCGGTGCTGCTGGAAACAACGCTTATGCATCTGCCTCAGCTAGTCAAGCACAAAACGGCGGATCAGGCGGTGGCGCATATTATAGAAATTCAGCTTCAAACGGACCAGGCACACCGGGATCAGGAACATACGGCCAAGGCAACAGCGGTGGATCTAGTATATTCACTAGTCCATATCCTTGTGGAGGTGGAGGTGGTGCTGGAACCGCTGGCGGAAATGCATCAGGATCTGTAGCAGGCGCAGGCGGAGCAGGCCTTGCATACTCTATTAGTGGAACAAGTGTAACTTATGCTGGTGGTGGTGGCGGATCAGTAGCCGCTGGAGGAACACTAGGGGCAGGCGGCTTAGGCGGGGGTGGATCTGGACAACTTGCTAGCGGCGCAAATGCAACTGCTGGAATTCAAAATACTGGAGGCGGTGGTGGCGGTGGAACTAATGCTCCAGCAGCCGGTGGTTCAGGTATAGTAATCATAAGATGGTATGGTGGTTAAATAACGTATGGCTAAAAATAATTTTCCAGGAAGAATCTTAAAAGGTACAAAAACACAACCGACATTAAAATCGGCTAGCGGAGTATGGACCTTGGACGAAGCATTACAATACCATCGAGCTAATCAATGGCCGATTCCTAATTTATATCAACCTATATCAAATAGTTTAAGATTTAAAGGGAATTCAGGATCTGCACCAGGATCATATTTGATTAAACAAAATGCTCGCCCAGGATCTACCACTACTGGTACAATTAGTTTCTGGACCAAGATATCATATAGCCCCAATGACAGTCACTTTTTTCAAACAGTAGATGCATTAAACGGATCAAGCGGAGCCAACAGACTTTATATGGCATTTGCCACTGCGACTGGCGTTGCAAACATGTACATATACGGACAAGATGGTGCAGGCTCCCAAGATATCTATTTTGTAACAACACAAGTATTTAGAGATTTTTCAGCATGGTATCATGTTGTTATAGCAATTGATTCAACACAGCCGACTCAAGCAAATCGTTTTAAATTATATGTAAATGGTGTTCAAGTAACATCATTTAGTACAGCCAGCTATCCATCTCAAGGTGCTGTAATTTCTTTTTCCAATAATGCAACAACATTTGTTGGAAGTAATCGAGGAGCAACGCTGCCTTATACAGGATCGATGTCTGAATACTATTTCATAGATGGATATCAAGTACAACCAACATTATTTGGACAGTTTGATACTACTGGTGCTTGGGTACCTGTTCCTTATAGTGGACCTTATGGTACTAACGGATTTTATTTGCCATTTACTAACGCTACTACTAGCCAGACATTAGGATATGATGCTAGTTTAAATGGCACACCTACATTTACAGCTGATCAAGATCCTTATCGTGGAAGCGTAGTATTACATTTAGACGGTAATGGTCCAGTCGGCGGACAAAATGCCACTTTTGTAGATTCGAGCCCTAATGGTTATACGGTAACCCGAACAGGAACACCAACGCAAGGTAGTTTTAGTCCCTTTCCATTAAGTACAAACACTCCGTACAATCCTGCTATTCACGGCGGTAGTTATTACAGCGCAGGTACTGGAAATTATATTACCGTGCCAAATAGTTCCAATTGGGCAATAGGTACAACAGGTACTATAGAAGGTTGGTTTTATGAAACTGTAGCTGCCGATTTGTCTGGTACTAATAACAAAAGATTATGGTCAGTTACGAATAATAATACCAATTTAGACGCATATTTTACAGGTAATAACATTTATCTTCACGGTAGCACTGTGGGCACCACAAGTGCCAATTTACAACCTAATACTTGGTATCATATAGCTGTGGTTTATAATAGCGGTACCGTGGCAATTTATGTGAACGGTGTTGCTCAAACGTTGACCGGAACTACTACAGGATGGAATATAACTGGCACCAGCAGTAATGCTTTTGGACTTGGAACCCTTCCTGGCCAGAGTCCTTTTGAAATGACAGGTTACATTAGCAGTTTTAGACTGATCAAAGGTGCGGCCGTTTACACTAGTAATTTTACCCCAACTAACAAACCGTTCAGCACATTAACAACAAATTTATGTCCATTCAGTGAAGATTACACTCAATGGAGCGCAACAGGAATTACAATAACTCCTAGTGCTACTATTGCTCCAGATGGAACACCTTCAGGCATCCAACTTTATGCGCTTAATGGTGGTAGTACATTTGCTTTTGCAAGCATTCCAGGTAGTCAACCAAGCGGTACTATTACATTTTCAGCTTATTTAAAAGCTAAAGAAATTACTACAGGTAGTTTATTTTTAACACAAGCTGGAAATAACGGCGCAATATTTGATTTAATCAACGGTGTTGTATCTAGCGTTACTGGTACAGGCAACACAGCGGCAATACAAAATGTAGGTAACGGATGGTTTCGTTGTAGTGTAACTAATACAGGTGGTACAACAAGTGCCGGTTATAGAATTGGACCATCAAATGGCGCATTAGCAACTTATAGTTTTAATGGCAGCATTTATGCTTGGGGAGCGCAAATAGAAACAAACAGTAGTCCTAGTAATTATATTCCAACACCATCAAACTATTCAACAGCACCCAGCTTGCTGATGAATTTTACCGGTGCGGCAATAGCAGACAGTGCCGGAGGAAGCGTAGTCACAACTGGAAACGCCGCAACTATTTCAAATTCTAGCAAGTACGGCAGCGGAGCATTATCTTTTAACGGAGTCAGCGATTATCTAACAGTGCCAAATAGTACAGCATTGGCATTAGGCACTAACAATTTTACCATTGAATTTTGGCATTACAGTCCGACTATTGGTAGTAATACTTGTTTAATTGATTTTAATACAAGCGGTTTAATGATACGACAAAATAGCAATAACAGTTTGCTAGTTTATAGCCGTAGTACTTCGGCTACCGCACTTATAACCACTGCTAATAACACTCTAATGCCTAACATATGGAGTCATGTTGCTATTGTTAGATTTAATAATTTTTTCACTGCATATATTAACGGACAACTAGTAGGTTCGGCAAGCGCAACTGATAGTTTTTCTAGTTCGGCAAAACTGTATATAGGTGCATTTTTAGACACCCAGGCCAGCCCGTATGTATTTCAAGGTCAGTTAGATGATTTACGAATAACAAATGGAGTGGCACGATATCAATCAAACTTTACTCCTCCAAACAGAGCATTGCCTAATATAGGCGGCAAAAGTTTTGTTACTAACAACATCAATGCTGGAATAGTTAAATCATTTACCACAGTAGGAACAACCAGCTGGACAGCACCAAGTGATGTTACTAGTATTGAAGTACTAGTAGTTGCTGGTGGCGGTGGTGGTGCTGGCACTAATGGTGGTGGCATGGGAGGTGGTGGCGGAGGTGGAGTTATTTATAATAGTCAATATCCTGTAACTCCTGGGCAAACTTATACTGTAACAGTTGGTGGTGGCGGTGCATATGGAAATACTGCTAGTGCAGGTGGAAATAGTGTATTTGGAAATTTAACAGCCATCGGTGGTGGTGGTGGAGTTTCGAGAACAGGTTTAGCAAGTAACAATAACGGTGGTTCAGGCGGCGGAGCAAGTGAATATCCAACCGTAACTAATGCTGGATCTGGAACTGCCGGTCAAGGTTTTAGTGGTGGCTATGGTAGTAGTAACGGTGACGGCGGCGGCGGCGGAGGTGCAGGCGGCGCAGGCGGAAATTCTCAAGGCGGCCAATCTAGTGGCGGCATAGGCGGCGCAGGCGGCGCAGGATTGTATTTTGGAATCAGCGGTACTATAGTACAATACGGACAAGGCGGCGGCGGTTCAGCAAATAACTATGCCGGCGGAGCTCCAAATGGCGGTGCAGGATCTGGTGGTAGTCAATATACTACATTCACTAACGGAGTTGCTAATACTGGTATGGGTGGCGGTGGTTCGTATAGTACTACTCCAGGAAATGGCGGGTCAGGAATTGTTCTAGTTCGTTACACAACTAACACAATTGGTAACACTAGCGACTCAACCACAGACAATTTAGTAGATAGTCCAACACTATACGGACACGATTTAGGTAACGGCGGTGAAGTTGTTGGCAACTATGCAACGTGGAATCCATTGTTTGTACCACAGGGCGGCACTTGGGGTATTAAAAATGGCGGATTAACCGCAGTTGCTAACATTAGTACCGCTGCCTATATTCAAACATTTAACAACATCGGTGTAACTTCAGGGCTATGGTATTCTGAAGTTCAGTTCATTGCCGGTACTAACGGAGTACACAGTGCGTTAGGATTTGGCATATCAAATAACACAAACTATTTTACCGCCAATGGAACAAATAACCCGCTAGGCTATACTAGTACACCATCTTGGTCATTCTACTTTCCAACAGGTAATAAACAATATAACGGAACAAGTACACCGTATGGTGCCTCTATAGTGTCAGGTGATATTATAATGACAGCATTAGATATGAACAATGGTGCAGTCTATTGGGGTAAAAATGGTGTTTGGTTTAACAACGGCAATCCAGCAACGCAAACTAATCCAGCATTTACAGGTATAACTGGTACAGTATTTGTTGGAGTTAATGATTATGCGGCTAGTGGATATCCTTGTACCTGGAATGCAAATTTTGGACAACGTGCTTGGCAGTACACTCCGCCACAAGGATTCTCAGCGTTAACACTTAAAAATTTCCCTCGACCAACCGGAGCAGCCGCAACCCCTAATCAATATTTTGATACAGTATTATATACAGGCAATGGAACTAATACAGCTAACTCATTGACAATTACTGGATTAAATTTCCAACCAGATTTAATATGGATTAAAAATAGAGGAACAACCGATTCTCATTGGATACAAGATACAGTTCGAGGACTTGGCTATGCATTACAATCAAATACTACTAGTGCAGATGCCGTGACCGGTGGTGGAGACGTTAGTTCAACTACAAGTAATGGATTTATAATTAGCTATGCTAACACTAGAACTAATGCTAGTTCTAATAATTATGTTGCATGGTGCTGGCGTGCAAACGGAGCGGCAGTTTCGAATACTAACGGAACAGTCACAAGCCAAGTTAGTGCTAATACAACCGCTGGATTTAGTATCGTTAGTTATACAGGTACAGGAGTACAGGCTACAGTTGGGCATGGCTTAGGTGCTACACCTAGTTTTATTATTCTTAAAAATAGAACAGATGGTACTAGAGGGTGGCCTGTCTGGCATACTGCTTTAGGCACAGCTGGGTACATGTATCTAAATAGTACACAGGCGTCAGCTACTGATAATAGTACATGGGGGACTATGACTAGCACTACATTTGGGTTAGGTAACGGTACAACTCCTAATACTAGCTGGAATGAAACTGGTAGTACATTTGTAGCCTATTGCTGGACAGCTATCCCAGGCTTCAGCGCATTTGGATCTTATGCGGCTAACGGATCAGCGGATGGACCATTTGTTTATACCGGATTCAAACCAAGATGGATCATGATGAAACGTTATGATACAGGTAGCGCAGAAAACTGGTTTATAGTAGATACGGCAAGAGATCCTAGCAATTATGGAACGGGTCAGCATTATCTACTGCCTGCTTCTAGTGCTGCCGATGGTACAGGTACTGCAATTTTAGATGTACTATCAAATGGATTTAAACTGCGTAGTACCGCTACTAACGCTGGCGCAGGTGGCCCGGCATATATCTATGCGGCATTTGCATCGGCGCCACTCACAAATACAAACGGTACAGCATTCTAATTCTTAAATATATCTTTAGGAGTTGACATGGAAATACCATTTGAGTATATGTTTGGCGTAGATATAGCTGTTAAAAAACTACGTCCCGGTGCTAATTTTCAACTAGAAGGCACTAATTTTACACAGTGGTCATGCCCAAACAATAGCCAGCCTCCTACATGGACGGAAGTAATTGCTCAACTAGAATCGGATCGAAAAGCCTACGAAGAATGGCAACAAAATAATTGACCTTTGTAACAAAACTGTTATATACTAGCACAACATTAGGGGACTTCAATGATCATAGGCGTGTGCGGTTTTATTGGTTCTGGCAAAGATACTATTGCCGATTATCTAGTTAATTTTCATGGTTACAGACGAGAATCGTTTGCTAACAGTTTAAAAGATGCAGTTAGCATGGTGTTTGGCTGGGATAGAACCATGCTAGAAGGCCGCACAAAACAAGCCCGAGAGTGGAGAGAAAGAGTCGATCCATGGTGGGCAGAACGTTTAGATATGCCTAATCTTACACCTCGTTGGATCTTACAATATTGGGGTACAGAAGTTTGCCGTAAAGGATTCCACGATGATAT